>OGHZ01000001.1_pt1 | contig 270757 bp, 199 predicted proteins | sample 1571661 | NCBI WGS metagenome assembly OGHZ01 (sample SAMEA2582040, study PRJEB24529) | metagenome | biome: Human gut stool | place: China | collected 2011 | reverse complement strand
TCTTGGAAACCTGCCGTAGAAATACGGTAAGGCGCCGGGTGCTTAGCCTACATAAGACTGTCCGCAAGTATTTTGGAGAAGCTATTACCGTAACGCAGGAAGTCGATGATATTATTTCTTCTTCCATTGTAAAAGACTCGATCATCAACAATGCAGATTGCAAGATTCTTCTCGATCAGCGTAAGTACATGACAAAGTTCGACGGCATCCAAAGCCTGCTGGGACTTTCGGACAAGGAGAAGGCCCAGATCCTATCTATCAACCTTTCGAACGATCCCTCGCGGCTGTACAAAGAGGTGTGGATCGGTTTGGGCGGGGTGCAATCCGCAGTCTATGCTACGGAGGTCTCGGCAGAGGAATACTTGACATACACGACCGAAGAGGTTGAGAAAGTCGAGGTTTTCAACCTCGCCAAGAAGATGAACGGAGACATCGAGGGAGCTATTCGTATTTTGGCAGATAAGAGGCGCAATTCAGAATAACAAACGATCATGTTACAGAAAACCGAATTATCCCGAAAGACGAAAATGTGGCTTTGGGCTATCACAGGTCTCTGAACGTTTATAATCTGTGCAGCTTCCCTCGCATGGTGGTCTGCATCCCATTGTCGGAATAAGAATGCCGCGTTATGCGGGGTATGAGATGCTGTTCTTCCGCGTGGAAGGCTCACTATTTCGCGCGAAGATGACCATTATATAGTTGTCTTCGGGGACTCAAAAGATACTTGGTATAGGTTGCATCATTGGCTAAGGCCCTATTATTTTCAAGACGGAAGGCGGATTTATGTCTGGCTCTCGGAATCAGGGAATAATTTACTACTCGTGCCAGGGTGTAGTTATCGCAGAATAAAATCAACACAAATAACCCAATAAAAACTCAATGCTATGGATAAGAAAAATAATAATCCGGAAAAATTCGCAGAACTTCTTGCTGCCTACCGGAAAGGACATGCGGAGCAGGGGCAATTCCTGTCGTATGTGGATCGATTAAGCGCACAGGTGCGTAATAACACGATTTGCGGCAGTTGGATCGCTCAGGACGGGGGCTGCTCGCTGCTGATTCGCAGTATCGAGGACGGTTTCTCCCTCATGCTCTGCGACAATACGCGCTGCTACAAGACGATTATTCGCCAGATGACGGCCCTCGCTCAGGGACGCCGTGTGGTGATTGTTTCCGAGGGACCGGGCGGAGACATTACGATCGGCAAAGACGGGCTGCTTCGATGCGGAGCCTACGGTATTTTCCGTAGTGAAGAAGACATGCTCCGTGAGGAGATGGATAGCGAAATGGAATTTGCAGTACGGTCGGCAACCGAAGACGATGGGACGTTCTAAGGAAATACTCGATTTATTCGAGTCGCTTATAAAGACGATACGGTCGATGCGGGGGCAATATTTACTGCAGACCGCATCGACCCGTGAGCTGCTTTGCGGTGAATGGGAACGTAAAGACTCTACGGTTTCTTTCAGAATCTATATAGAGGACGGGAAGTATTATATCGAATTCCGCTATGGGAACAAGATTAATAACTATAAGAAATGCCTATCCTCTGAGCTGCTGGAAGATAAAGAAGGGAATCTCTATGCCGATTTTATGAATCAGGGCATTGGTTACGATCCCAAACAGGATTTGCTTCTGGTTGAAGACTACGGAGCGTTCAAACGAAAAATGGAAACAGAACATGAAAAATAAAATTAGTGTTATGCTGGTCGCCCTCGTCCTTATTTCGGGGGCGGCCCGGGCCCAGTGGCCTGTAACGGACCTTGCCGGTTTAACGCAAAGTATCATCAATTCGTCGAATGAGATGGTGCAGACATCCTCTACGGCACAGACGATGGTTCAGAATTTTCAGGAGACTCAGAAGATTTATGACCAGAGTAAGAAATACTATGATACGCTGAAAAAAGTAAAAAACCTTGTTCGCAGCGCCCGGAAGGTCCAGCAGTGTATTCTTTTTGTGGGAGAAATTTCGGATATGTATGTCTCGAACTATCAGCTCATGCTTTCCGACAAGAACTTTTCCGTGAGGGAACTTGCTGCTATCGCTTCGGGATATACACGAATTCTTCAGGGAAGTGCCAACACGCTAAAGGATTTGCAGGGTATCATCAATCCCTCGGATTTGTCGATGACGGACAAAGATCGCTTGGATGTGGTTGATAAAACCTATGCCGAATTACTGCGGTTACGGAATTTAACGAGCTACTATACCCGGCAGAATCTTTCTGTGTCCTATATAAGGGCGAGGAAGTCGAATGATATGGAGCGGACATTATCCCTGTACGGCACAGATGAGGATAAGTATTGGTAATAAAAGACGATGATTATGATGATCCCTTTAGTATCTTTTGAAAGCCTGCATGAAATTCTGCGTAAGCTCTTCGATTCGATGCTTCCGTTATGTGAAAGAATGACTGTCATGGCGTCGGCAATAGCATGTATCGGTGCGTTGCTATACATATCTTATCGGGTATGGCAGTCTATTGCGCGTGCTGAGCCCATTGATGTTTTTCCGTTGTTACGACCTTTTGCCATGTGCATTTGCATCATCTTTTTCAATACATTGGTTATCGGCGGTCTCAACGGAATACTATCCCCGATTGTTAAAGCCACGCACTCTCTTCTTCAAGGCCAGACTTTCAGTATGAATCAATATCAGGCGGATAAAGACAAACTCGAAAAAGAAATCATGCTCAAGGACCCGACACAGGCTTATTTGGTCTCGGATGAAGAGTTTGACCGGCAAATTGATGAACTGGGCTGGATGCCACCGGATTTGAATGCAATGTCGCAGTTGCATCAGGATAGATATTGGTTTGGGATACGCGGTCTCATTGTCATGGCTTTTAGATGGCTTTTGGAAACGCTTTTCGAAGCGGCTTCGTTGGTTATCGATACGATCCGGACATTTTACCTTATTGTACTGGCTATTCTGGGCCCTCTGGTCTTTGCTATAGCATCGTTCGATGGCTTTCAGGCTTCATTGGCACAGTGGCTCACAAAGTATATCGGCGTATATTTATGGTTGCCGGTTGCTGATATTTTCGGTGCTATTCTGGCCCGCCTGCAAACACTATCGCTTCAAAAAGATTTGGAGTTGATGAGTACTGATCCCTGGTATTTTATCAATATGGACGGTACTGTTTATCTGGTATTTCTGCTGATCGGTATCTGTGGTTATTTTACCGTTCCTACTGTTGCATCATGGATTGTGCAGGCCGGAGGTTTCAACAGTTATAATAATCTCGTTACTCAAGGGGGTAAATGGCTCGGTGGCTTTGCTATGGGTTCTATTACTGGTGCTGGAAAGTACATCAAGGGGCAAGGTAAAAGGATTGCCGAGGAAGAGCGAAAATTCAAAATGAGACACCCTAATATAAAGTAAGCAAAATGGAATTTAAAGCACTGAAAAATATAGAGAGCAGTTTCCGGCAAATCCGTTTGTATGCAATCATTTTTCTGGGTTGCTGTATGCTCCTGACGGTTTTGGTTGTGTGGAGGTCCTACAGCTTTGCCGAAGCGCAGCGTCAGAAAATCTATGTTCTGGATCAAGGCCGGAGCTTGATGCTGGCGCTCTCACAGGATTTACAACAAAACCGGCCTGTTGAGGCACGGGAACATGTCCGACGTTTTCACCTGTTATTCTTCGATCTCTCGCCGGATAAAAGCGCTATTGAAGGCAATCTTACAAAAGCTCTTTTGCTGGCCGATAAAAGCGCAATGAGTTACTACCGCGATTTAATGGAGAAGGGCTATTTCAATCGGCTGATAGCCGGAAATATCATCCAGAAAGTCGAGGTTGACAGCATCCGCTGTGATTTCACGAATTACCCGTATCAGGTGAAAACTTATGCCCGGCAACGTATTTTACGTGAGAGCAGTGTTACTGAGCGAAGTCTCGTTACGACATGCCAGTTGGTAAACGCGACACGTTCAGATAATAATCCGCAAGGGTTCCTGATCGAGCGATTCAACATCATTGAAAACAAAGACCTCGGAACCTATGACCGCTAAAAGAATACTGCTCATGCCTCGCATCTGGATAAGAAGGAGCAAGGCGAAGGTAAAGGCGTTTTTAGACCGCCGTACACAACGAGAACGGCTGTGGATAATCGTTGGGATGTTGGTGATTTTTGCAGTTCTCGACATTTGGCAGCTTATCGATGGGCTGTCTACGGAGAGGCCGCAGAAGCAGATGGAACATATACAATCAATTAAACCGTAAATAAAATGGCAGATAATAAAACTGATGTAAAAAAGGGTTCGTCCGATAATATTCAGAAGGACCCGCAAAAGGAACAACGGAAAAAGACCGTTCTGGCCGCTTTGATTTTGCTCGTGCCGTTCCTTGGTTGTATGTATTTGATTTTCGGCGGCTGAAGTAAGGCGGAAACTCCGGGTGAGAATTCTTTCAACATGACTGTTCCTGATGGCCGGAGTCCGGGGATTGAAGCCAGCAAACAAAAGGCATTGGAACGTGTCAACTCGGAACAGCAACAGCAGGATCGTGTGTCGGCCTTCGATTCGAACTCTTTTTCGCTGCTCGACGGAGCATCCGGCACACCGCAAAAATCCAATCCGCAGAATGCGATTACTCAGTCTCAGGAAGCGAATCGGGAAGTCTCACAACTATTGAACGATTTCTACAGTACGCCGAAAACAGACCCGCAGGTCGAAGAACTGAAACGGCAGGTTGAGGAGTTGGAATCGCGCCTTGAGACGAAGCCCCAGACTCCTCCTGATCCGATGGAAATTGCAGAAAAGCAATATGCGCTTGCGGCAAAATACTTTAATAACGGGGAACAACGCGCAGAGCCGGCACGAAACAGTGCTTCCAAAACAGTTACAGTTCATCCGGTCCGCAGTTTAGGTGAAGGGGTTGTTACGACACTGGCGACTGTAGAACCCGATTCTTTGTTGTCGGAACTGGGCCGGGAACGTAATCTCGGATTCAATACTGCCGTAGGAAGCAATACCCAAGCGAATCATCGCGGTATTCGGGTGTGTGTGGATGAAGACCAGACAATCAGCAGCGGAGATCGAATTCGACTGCGATTGACGGAGCCTATACGAGTGAACGATTGTCAGATCGATGCCGGAAGCCTTCTATTCGGTACGGCGGCTATCGAAGGACAGCGATTACAGATTGTCGTGTCGAGCATCGAACAGGCTGGTAATATCATCCCCGTGGAACTTAGCGCTTTTGATTTGGACGGCGGAAAAGGGTTATATGTTCCCGATTCGAAAGAGCGAACTGCGGCAAAGGAAGCTGCGGCGTCAATCGGTTCGGGCTTAGGAACGAGTATTTCATTCACTCAGAATGCCGGTCAGCAAGTGGCAATGGATCTTGTTCGAGGAGCCATGACAGGAGGAACGCAATATATTGCTTCAAAGCTGCGGCAGGTAAAAGTTACCGTGAAAGCGGGTTATCAGATCATTCTCATTTCTAAAGAATAATTTTCCATGAAAACGTTATTAATTACCTTCCTCTTCCTTTGCAGCTTTTGGGCGGCCGGAGCGCAGGAATCATCCCGGGTGATACCGCCGGAGCAGGTGATTGAACCCTATCAGGTAGAGGTGACATTTGCCAAAACCGTACATATTCTTTTCCCCGCAGCCGTAAAATACGTTGATCTGGGATCAACGGACCTTGTTGCCGGTAAAGCGGATGGAGCAGAAAATGTCCTGCGGGTAAAATCTGCGGTGCGGGGATTTCCCGGCGAAACGAATTTCAGCGTCATCACCTCGGACGGAGTATTTTACGCCTTCAACGCCATTTATGCCGATGTACCGGGGCGCCTTTCCATTCAGATGGAAGACTGGCTGCATAAAGACCCCTATGGTGATTTCGCATCCACGCAGACGTATGTCAGGCTTCAGGAACTCGGCGATGAAAACCCGCTTACCGTAAACCGAATCATGTACACGATCCATAAAAAGGATGCACGATTGATTAAGAACATCGGCAGCAAACGATTCGGCATGCAACTGTTGTTGAGGGGAATTTACATTCACAACGACCTATTTTACATTCATGTCTCCCTGAGCAACAGTTCAAACGTAAATTTCGACATCGATCATATCCGGTTCCGTATTGCCGACAGAAAAGTCGCTAAACGCACGGCACTGCAGGAAACATTCGTCGAGCCGGTCCGGGCATATAATGCGATCGCAGCCGTGAAAGCCGGAGAGACCCTGCGTAATGTTTATGTTTTTCAGAAGTTCACCATCCCGGATGATAAAGTGCTTATCATGGATGTATTCGAAAAGAACGGCGGCCGTCACCAGTCGTTTATGATTCAGAATACGGATTTGGTGGATGCTCATACAGTCGAGGAACTTAAAATCAGGTAGCTATGCGGGCAATCATTATGTTATGCTTGGGGCTTTGGGCCGCATTGCTGCTCAATCCCGGTGAAGTGTATGCCCAACGCGGATTACCCGGACAGGTTGCTCTCGGTGTCAACGGGGGCATTGCCGATGGTTTCTCTTTTCGGGATTCTCATGGAGCATACCGGTTCTGGGGCGAGTTGGAACTGACGCGCTATAACCGGAATCACAGTTATTGGAATTTCGCGGTCTCCTGTCTTCGTAAGGATTACCGATACGAAGGCGTGCTGGGCGATCAGCTCGTGCCGATGGCACAATTTACCGCGGAGGCCGGTTATAATCACCCCTTGATTTCGGATCGCGGCCGCAACATATCCCTTTTTGCAGGATTGGCGGGTGTCGCGGGGTACGAAACAACCAACTGGGGTGATAAACATCTCAGGGACGGAGCGACGTTGCGCAGCGATGATAGTATTATATACGGCGGGCGGCTTTCGGCATCTCTTGAAGGCTATCTTTCAAACCGGGTTATTGTGCTGTTGAACCTTCGAGAATATTGTACATTCGGCTCTTCTACCGGGACATTCCATACTACCTGGGGAATCGGATTTCGGTTTATCATCAATTAAAAGATCGAGGAATGAAAAGATTAGTATGTATTTGCCTCATAGCTTTAGCATCGCTCATTTTTGCGAGTGCATGTGACGATCATATCGAGGTACAGCAGAATTACGACTTCGCATTGGGCACATGGCATCTGCCGGAGGATATAAAACCGGACGAACTCGTAGAAATACGTTTCACGCTTCGTCGGCAGGGAGATTTCAAAGGCGCTAAATACCATTTCGGGTACATTCAGATGCAAGGGGCCGGACAAGTGCTGGATGCTGCCGCAAACCGCCTTGTAAACAGAGAGAGCGTTGAATTGCCTGCGATCGTCGGTTTCAACGACAGTGATCCGTATAATTTGAGCTTCACGCTCTTTTATCAGAGTCTCAGTGACGAGAAATCCGAGGTTGTATTTTTCGTGATCGACAACTTCGGACTAAAAAGGGATTTGACGGTGAGCTTTGATACCGTTAGTCGAGAATAGCAAAAGGGGCGGAAATTTTCCGCCCCTTTTGCTTCATTAAGGTTCTATGTGTGTTGCATTCTCAAAGTCGCTATCCGTAAAAATATATTGATAGGTTCTATTCCGTTTTTTATCATTGTTTTTCAAGATTTCATACGTTTCTGATCTGAATAATTTATCTTCTCCAGTGGATGAGTGTCGGGTGTTTGTAAATTGTTTCTCTCCGTTCGAAATGACAATATAATCCGCACCTGTCGGGCTTGTCCACATAAATGGATACGGGAATCCGCCTTCAGTGTCAAAACGCAGTGTATGGGCATTTCCGGCAGGGATTACGAATGTATAATTTGCATCTTCGAGAAGATCACCATTAGCGTAATTGTATGATTTCATTGTAATATCCCGAGAACTGTCGTTCTTGTAAATATAATTCGAAGTATACGAATAATCCGAGTCAGAGCAACCGATAAATAATGCAGCGGTGAATGCGGTTATGGATATAATCAATATTTTTCTCATAATCATAATAATTTGATAATTAACAAGTCCAGTTAAGGAATGTATGGATAAACGTATCCCATAACGCCGAAATTCTTTCGTTCCGTCCAATTTCGATCTCCTTTTTTTCTTGTTCCGAGCCAGTTCCAATACCATGATGAAACTTTTCGCCATGCGCCAAGATTTTCCTGAGTTAAATAACTGATGGTGTAGACCATTTTCTTATCCTTATATTGACTGTCTTCAATCAAATAAAGAGGAACCGTACCGGGGCGCTGTGATGAAAATACCCATGCCTTTATTCCATATTGTGAAAATTCGGGATAGGTTCGCTGGTCGTATGCATATTTACCATGATGAAACCCGTTTTCATATATTGGCTTCAGAAGAGAATAGTTGGGATGGCTTGACGAAGGCCGTGATCCATAGGCCATAAAATGCTGCTTTGACGTTTTGGGTTCTAATGTCCGTGATCCATTATAATACACCGAAGGATTAGGCGTATAATTGGAAACATTATCTATCCAAAAGTCATAAGGCCAATCTGTATTCTTGTAAGCACAAAATGAATTGATAGGCATGTCTGTCGGTATTTTTATTGACTTTGTTGCCAGTTCACTATTCTGAATTTTTGCTTTTATCGTTGCGCTGCCGGATGACTTAAATACAACAGTGACACTATTTGATGTTTGGGATACGATCCAATAATATTTGGAAGGTAGTCCTTCAAATTCCCATTTGTCAACTGTTCCGGTGTAATTACTTAACCTGTATACTGTCCACTCTCCCGTGTGGGGATTTGGCGATCCGTAAATTGTACCCCGTGAAGTTACATTAATTTTTTTGATTACATCATAGTCTGTTCCGTCAATTAATTTTAGATGTGCTGTTAGGGTCCGTTCACCGAGAGTATTGAATCGCAGTTTTATCGACCGATTCTCTTTTTTGATGATTGTGTATCCTTCGCCGGAAACTGTCCAGCCGGAATTTGATATGGCGGATGGCAGCTTATCACTTTGGGGCAATGAATAAGTTACCTCAGTATCCGTATAAATCTGCGATGTGCCGATGATAAGGTTTTTGAAATCTGCCGCCCAGAACATGTAGGGATTATCAAAAATCATATCCACAATAATATCGTCAACGAGATGAAGTGCTTTAACATCTCGACGCCATCCGCGCCAAAGTCTGTTTCCCACTACTGTTCCTTCGATCTGTTTTAGGGTAAGTCCCTGATTCATCAGTCCTTCAACGACTCCGGTATAATTTTCAAAATAGTCAGGTCTTATTTTGTTCACTTGATTTGGGTATAGCCAATTCATAAATGCAAATTGGATTCCCCGAGCCCAACTTTCCTTGAGTATTCCATCCGCCAGCACAAAATCTTCAATTCGATTAGAGCCAGGCAATTCAACGACAGCCCGATGGTGTGAAGCGTGTCCGAGTTCATGGAGCGCAGTTGATGTAATTTCCCATCGGGATCTTGTATTGCCTTTAACCTTTCTGAATATCCGAATATCAGGCCATATTCCGACGGTAATTCCTGCATGGTCGCCATTTTTTCCGACATCTTTCTTATAAAAGGCGCATAGTTTTATTCGACCACGTTTAGGTCTTGTAATCCCAAACGGATTGTCGTGGAAAATAGCCCGGCAAGCACGATGTATTGCGGCGAACATTGCATCTTCGGTGTCTCCGGAGATTACCAACTCCCAACGTCCGGTCATTCGGGGACCTTTTGTTTTTGCCTGCCATGTGAGACCATCCCGAATATCCCAATATTTTTGATCCTCCCAGAATATCTTATATCGTGCAGGTTGTTTGAAGCTACCTAACGAGGTTGCCTCACCATTAGCGTTTGTAAAGCATTCCTCAAAATGAAGAAGATGATGACATCGAACCCGAACCCCAACAAGAGGAATAGTTTGACCATTGAAGTCATCAACGTACCGAACACTTGCATAGGGACGCCATTTGTAGCTTGAGCGTGTTTGAGCAGTTTGGTCGGGCAATCTCATGGATTTTATCATCACCCGATCCCACACGTCCTCAGTCAGTTTATTTGACACGCCAGCATTAATATCATTGTCATCAAAAGTTTCGACAACTACTTCATCGAGTATTTCATGGATAATGCCATCCGGAAATATATAGTCAGTCGGCACTTTAGTATAATGCCAAGGATAGCCATAAGTATTTGTAGTATCGTTTTCAAAGAATTCAACTTCTTCATCTGTCAGTTCCCGGTCAAGGGGATAGGTGAAAAGCATAAGATTCGAGGAGTCCAGTAATCTGGTATATTCCGTTGAATCTTTAGGCAAGAAACGGACGTAATAATGTGTCGGTTTTAATTTTATTGTCGGTTGTCCCATCTCTACAGATACTTTATCCATTGCCATTTGAACATTAGTCAGAGAATAGGGGTTGTCTTGGGCTGCGAGTGCCGATCTGGTCTTGCTCTCTCTTATTGGAGTGTCAGAAGGTGGTTCCTCAAATTTGGAGCAGCCGATCAGCAGGACCGCAATAGCTAAAACAAGTAGATTTTTCTTCATAGGATTGAGGTTTAGGTTGAAATAAAGATATTAATTATGAAGTGTAAGCCCACAAATAAGCCGTAATTGGAGGGCTATGAGAACTATTTCCCGAACGTTCGGGTGTAGGAAACCGACGGCATGATCGGCACTAAAACAGTCGCCTTATAGGTCCCTTGGTATGGATAGATGCAGACCGGGTTCTTGTGCCATGTCCAGTTGATGATCGAGAACTGCCAGTTACGGACGCCGTTGCGTTTCCGGCGCTCCATGTTGTAGCTTATGTCCGAACGGAAGTAATTGCGCATGCGCATCGAAGGATAGGCCGTAATGCCGACGATCGGATTGCCGTTAGTATCGGGATAGCTCTCGTTCGTCAGGCGGTACGGAAGGCCGGACCGCCAGGACATATTGAAAGTGAACGTATGTCTCCTTCCGGGCCTTTTCAGGACATCGTAGCTGAGGAACGTGTTGAAATCATGTGGTACGTCGTACTCGAAGGGATAGCTAACGCCCTCCGAACTGCGTCGGGAATTCGTATAAGTGTACGATACCGTCAGGCTCAGCCGCTCCGTCTGCCGCTGCAACATGATCTCAAGTCCCCATGCCCGGCCTGTTCCGTAGACGAAGCCGCCGCGCCCCAGCAGGAAATCGTCGCTGTCGTAGATCAGCGGCAGGTTGCGCATGCGCTTGTAATAGCCCTCCAGCGAGAGGGTCAGATTCTCCCGCAGCCGGGCCCGGCCGCCGAGCGCCACCTGCCATGCATGTTGTAATTTCCCGTCCCTAAAAGGCGTCCAGAAGTCGATCGGCATGGAATAGTAGTAGCGATTGTATTGCACCAATGCCTGCGAATTGATCGTGCCCGAAAGCCATATGGCATTGTCGTTGCCGAAATCATACGCGAGTTGCGCCCGCGGTTCTACGGCGAATCTGGTTTGCTCCGAGTTGTCATACATAGCGCCCCGGATTCCGACATCTGCCCGCCAGCCGCCCCATTGAAACCGGTTGTTCAGGAAAAGCGCCCCCGAAACAAGCTGCTCGGAAGAATAGCCGCGCTCTTTGTGCTGTCCGTTGACATAACCTTTCGAGTGCATCGGCATAAAGCGTTGGTGTGATATATTCGCTCCGTAATCGAGCGACCATGCTCGTGTGAGACGCTGATCGAATGTCAGACGCGCCCCGAACTCATGCGTTTTATATGTCGTTTTGCCCCAGTTTTTAAAATCATCGTCCTCGTATTCTGACTCCTGCCGGTTCTGCAGGTAGGTATAATAAGCGACTATCGAGGACCGCAGGTTGTCGCTCCATCGGGATTCCAGACGAAGCGACGCCGTGGTATTGCCCCAGCCGTATTCGTTCCGGGCATAATCCTCCTTGTTGGTCATGTGATCGTCCCCGGAATAGACTCCCAGACTCAGGGTATGGCCGGGGTGAATATCGTAAGAGAGTTTCCCGGTCAGGTCGTAGAACCCGAAACGGACGGCATTGCCGACCAGCGCCAAGACTGCTTCAGGAAAGAAATAACGGGCAGAAACGAGGTATGAACCTTTGTTTCGAACGATGGGGCCATCGACGGTTCCGGCCAGCGAAAGCGTTCCCACGGTAAGCGACTGTCGGTGGTCCTGCCGGTCCCCGTCGCGTGTGCGGATCTGCGTCAGGGCCGAAAGACGCGATCCGTAGGCAGGCGATATGTAGCCTTTCGACACCTCGGCGGATTGGACGGTCTCGCCGCTGAAAATCGAGAGAATGCCGTAGGCGTGCGCCTGGTTGTAGATTGGCACGTCGTCGTAAAGAATTAGGGTCTGGTCGTTACTGCCGCCGCGCACCAGCAGACCCGACATGCCGTCCTTTCCGGCCGAGACTCCCGGAAGGAGCTGCAGGAATTTGAAAATATCCTTCTCGCCGGCGAACAGCGGAGCATACTTGAGCTGCTCGATGTTGACTGCGATGTTGCCCGTCTGTTTGTAGATCATCAAAGGTTTCCGGGCTGTAACAACGACCGAATCGATCGCTTCGCTGCGGGATACGCTGTCGGCGGGCGTCTGAGCAAGGGCCGTCCCCACAAGCAAGAGTGACAGGCAGCAAAAAATCCACCGTTTCATATCTCAAGGGTTTTGTAGTAGTTGTACCCGGCGAAGATGCCCAGGCCGTTGCTGATATTCGTGTAAACCGTAATTTGCTCGACGAACGGATTTTCCTCACCGCCCCATTCGGTATTGAGTTCCTGTTTGTAGCGCGATTTCATATAACGGTCGTAGGTGTCCGATGCGGTGATTACTTGGAAAATATGTTTTTCGTCTTCAGCTCCGAAGACGGAGAAGCGCAGCGGAACAACCGCCTCGCAGTTTTCATAGGGGATGCGTAAAAACTGCTCGAAATTCACGGTGCTTCCTTTGTCGTTGGCTTCGGAAGCGTCGTTGGAACCATTGATCTGGTCGACAAATGCAGAGGTCGTATAGTATTCAAAGACATCCTTCCAGCCGTTGTATCTGCGCTTGCCCCGAATCCATACCGACTTGGTGTCGTCCGGGACCGTCAACTCCGTCATATCGAAATGCCGGTACCAGCCTTTTTGACGGGCGAAGACAAGAGAACCGGCCGGAGCCTGCGGAATATCTGTTTCTGCGGACAATTCCCCGTAATTCGGAACGGTGACGACTAACCGGTAATGCCGGCCGGCAGTAGGTACAAAGTCGGTCGCAGTTATTCCTTCCCTGTCAGCCGGGCAGTTGATGACCTCTGCGTTGTTCTCATACAGCCGGATTTCGGCGTCCGCGACAGCTTTGAATTTCGTGCCGTCGGTATATGTGCCGCTCCAATTCAGTCGGACGGCAAACTCTTCCTGCGGGGTGATCAGCGCGTTGACGACAACGCGCCTTTTGAGGTCTTTACCCTCAAAATCATAATCCACTTCACAAGAGGAAAGTATGACGGTGATTAACACCGTCATACTCAAGGTTCGAATGATATTCATGCAAAATCTGTTTGGGTTTGTCAGGATGGCAACTGATGAATAATTCATGTTGTGTATAGCAGTCGGAAAAAACTCTTCATAGAAAACGAACGATTTTACATGAACTCAGCAAATATTGCGAATTCAGTAGATTACCGTGCAGACGTGAAATACAGATCGAGACGGCCTTCACCGGCTTGAAGTGTTCCGGCAGTATAAACCATCATGGAAAAGGATGCCGTTTTGCCGGCAGCGATACGGCCGACATTTTTCAGTCTGTGCGGATTCAAGGTGCCGGTCCAGAAATCTTTTGATCCGTTGATAAGTTCATAGCCGATGCTTTCAAAAAGCTCCCATGTGTTCGGATAGCTTGAACGACCGTTTCTCAAATGGTAATTTTGTTTGGTTTTATTCCATCCGAACGTCCCTTTCCGGTGTGCCGTGAATTCCACTTTTACAAAATCGTCCTTGGGCTCGAAACGTCCCTCTGCCCAGAATTTGTGTTTACCCACGGTGGACTTGAGATAATTCCGGCTCTGTTCGACAGTTCTGGTTAAGGTCTCGTGCGTAAGTTGGTATTCATGCGTATCCTTGACATCGCTGATCGTGTTGAAGTTTATTACCTGCCCGCCGATCACGACATCGCCGTTGATGTTGCAGACATAGGCGTAATCCGGATTTTCGTTGCGAATATAGGGATTGAAACTCTCCTCATCATCGGGATTTTCATTGAAAAGGAAATATGGCGCATAGCTGGCCTTGATTGCTTCGGCTTCAGCCAAAGTTTTTGCGTCCTCGATCTCCGCTGCGACACGATAGACGGCATCGCTCTGGGATTCGAAATTGTGCGCAGCATACCATGCACTCAGGGCCACTTCATCCATAGCTCCCAGTTCGTTGATTTGCTGCCCCATTTCTTCGATCGAAGAGAACGATAGCATTTGCGTCGAAACGCGCGTTTCTTTCGCCTGATCCGGCGCGGGCACAGTCTCGGCGGGCATCTCTTTTTCACAGGCACAGGCCAAAGATACGACCGAGGCCAGCATGATAAGTTTTGTAAATTTCATAATCATTATGAGTTAGTTGATTTTTGCCTACTCGTAAAGTTTTTCGGCAGTTACTTGATACATTTGTGGGTCTGAAAAATGGAGCGTTATTTTCGTCCACCGCCGAAAACAAAACCTACGGTAAGATCGAAATGCCGGTTTGCCTTTTCCTGTAACTTATAGTCGAAGGTAAAGCGCAAACGGTGGAACAGTTCAACACCGACACGCGGCATGAAACAGAATGATCCTTTTTTGTCTCCCGTGGAAAAACCGGCCCAGTTGGGATTTGAATTGTCAAAGCGGATAGGTCCGGAGGTGTCCAAAGCGGTATAGCCAAGGCCGAAGCCTGCAAAGAATGATACTTTGTTACACCTTCTGAAATTGTAGTCCGTTACAGCCAGTACGTTCCATGTTTGGAATTCCAGATTCCCGGCATTGTCTGCATCTCGATGAAAAATCGATCCTGCAATCTGTAGTCCGACATCTATTGGAAGCCGCTGTAGGTTATAGCGTCCTTCGGCAAAAAATGTAGCACCGATCCTATTGCTGTTGAAATTCAGTTTATCGGCTCCGAAATTGATTCCCACGCCGATTTCGCCTTCGAACCGTCTTACTTCACAATCGGATCTTTTTGCTGACGGGGTGCTTTGGGCATTACTTTGGAAGGCGCATAGCAATGCCAATGCAAGAATTAGTTTTTTCATATTGACGAATTTATAACTGACTACTCCGTTGCGATTACACAAGCCCGCCATTCATTGCGATATTTTACAGCCCCATATATCTGGCCTCGGACGATGTGAACTTTTTTAGCAGCTTTAACATCCAAACTACCAAATTTGAATCCGCCTCCGGGCGAGTTGTATGCAAAACCGACTGAGAAATCTCCGGAAAACCATTCGGCATCCCACTTTACCACTTCACGTCCGGTATTCCAATCCTTTTCTTCTCCCTGTGGATAAATGACCCTTATGGTTTTGGAATCTACTTCGGTAAAGATTCCGCGCGGGTATTTTTTCGTATTCTTATTTTCCGGGGCATCGAACCACTTTTTCATATTCTTGGCGATCGCATTTACTCCTTTTGCGAATACCGAGTTAATAGTTCCAGTTGTTACATCGTAGTTAGCAATAGGTACATTGAAAAGAATGATTTTAGAATTGGCGAACGGGAATTTCTTGGTCATGGCCGTAGGAATTCTGCTGTACTCCGGTGTCACTCCACCCGGCATTTGGGGAGGCTGGAATGTCGGAGTTTTCATGTCATATTCACATTCGATAGCAGACCAGCCATAACGGAATTCCTGAGCTTTCTTTCTCCACCAAATCCGGAATCGTCTTGCCTGCATGCGGACGGTCATACCTACAGCTCGATGGATAATGTAGTTCTGCTCATACATGCGCAGTTTCATCCGATGACGCTTATCGTAATTGTTGGTTATGGTCACATTCGTCCCAAAGACACTGGAGACACCTTTAGCCAGCCAACTGCCGTTACCACCGCCTTTTTTATATGTTGCCCTTCTGATTTTGTTGGCTGGGATTTGTACACCCCCGACAAGAAAAATTCTCGTATCCGGACTCTCGTTCAAGCGGTATTCCGAATCGGAGCCACCCGATGACCCACCCGACGAACCTCCCGATGAGCCTCCCGATGAACCGCCCGATGAACCGCCAACCTCTATAAGTTTACCGTCGTCCCGAATAAAATGGAGATTTGTATCATCGATTTTATGACTTGCTATATAGTCGATTTTCACTAATTCTGCGTTCATGTCGGCGCCTTGAAGTTTGGCCGTTTGCCCTTCTTCCATTGCATTTACATCGACCTTCTTTAGCGCAAGGTCTATGTCCTGAACTTTAAATTTTTCTTTATCGGCAACATCGTACATTACCATGCCTTCATCCACGAAACGGCAAATTTTATTACCAACTTGTACTTCACGCTCACCGTTGAGAATGGCTGTCATATAGGGGTCTACGATGAGGCTGTCTTCGGGTTCATATTCAAGGGAGTCGGCAATGATTTCCGCAAGTTCCGCATCGGTAAACTCCCGAAGCCCCTGATCGATCAGATGCTCTCGCAGGGAAACGAAACCGTCTACAGGCCCGGCAACTGCCGCGCGGGTCATGGGATTATGTCGAATGTCAAGATTTTTCGTCTCTTTCATTGCTGATATGGCGAAATTCAGATCTTCTGTCGAGCTGAAACAAAGTACGCCGGGGGGCGTGCCTGCCACCGCCTTTTCAGGTTCGGACACTGCTGTGTCGTTCAGCGTTTCATCCTGAGAACAGGAGTACAGGGCAACCGACAAGACGATTAAAGTGAATACTTTTTTCAAAATGGATGTAATTTATAAGTTGATAAAGAATGATCAAATTACATATTTACCGAAGGTTACAGATCGAATACTCCGGAGTAGATTTCTCCGTGATCTCCTTCAAGTAGTATCTGGTATTCGCCTTCTTCATCCGGCAACATGACCTTACAGTTTCCAGGAGTGGTTGAACACATGTCATAGATGACGGTTCCCGTAGTAGTATTTGCGATGGTAATAGTAACTCCTCCGAGATTTTCAGAAAATACGAAGTTCAGAGATTCCGACTGTGCGTCATAAATGCAGGTAATGGGAGTCGGAACGATCATCCGGGGGCGCGTAGGGCGTGGCCGGCCAGAGGTAATCATAATTTCGAAGGTGTGCTGATGATTTTTGTCTTTTTTCCCGGTCATACAGGAGTATTCCGATTCACATAGAGAACTGGCAAAAGGAATCGCCGGAACCAGCATCAGAACAGCGAGGATTAGAGTAAAGGTTTTCATAATTAAGGGATTTAAATAAGTGAGTTAATTATTAGCAAAATTAGAGATACCTTCCGTTCAAAACGAAAAAATGCCTTGTAAAACCATTACAAGACACAAGTATAACACACTGTATTACAGATTGTTGCAGCCGATATTTGCGGCTAATTATTACGCATTCATAACACACTGATTATTAGGTGGATGCAAAATAAGCATCTACACAAATGCAAATAATGATCTGGTTGTTAGTGATTTACTATATCAAACTGATGAAAAAATCCTTTGACGGAGCGTCGGATTCGGCGATTTTTGTCTTCAGACGGGATTTTTTTACTGCCACATAGTTGATACTGTCTCCGGTGAACACACTGATTACACGCAGCGAAAAACCGGCGTACACATAGCAAAGCAGATCGCGTTCCCAATCTTTCAAAGTCGGTAATTCCTCTCGGACCTTTTGCATCACGTTATCGTAGCAGAGGTTTACGATTCGTTCGATTTCCTGTTTTCCTTTCTCATCAGAGGCATAGGAATCAAGCAAATTCTTTACCTTATTGTAAATGGCTTTTTGCTCGTCCATGCCCTGACGCTCGTAATAAGTAGAGGCGAGTTGGTCGATTACAGAGTACCGATCTTTGATTATACGCCGTAATTCAGTCGTATCCGATTGTTGCTGCGAATCGAGTTTAACCATCAAAATTTTCTTGGCATTATTTATATCTTCGATGGCCGACATATATTTTGCAACGGTTAGCTGCCGTTTGCGAAAGTTCACAAAAGCGATGAATCCTACAAAGAGTATTATAGTGATGAACAGAGCCGATGCAAGCCAGATACGCTGCCGCATGATAAGTAGCATACGATGGGCAACTCGTTGCCGTTTGTCGAGATAATCCCGATGCAAACTTGCATAAGACTCCTGCAGGGCTATTCTGAATAGCGAATCTTGGGCAGAAAGACAATATTGAAATTCAGTTGCGGCTTTCGTCAATTCGCGGGTTCTGATATGAATTCGTGCTGCTGCGCTTTTCAATCGTGCAATAGCAATAGGATCGTCATCATGCCGAATTTCGGCCATGTTCAGGTAATATTGCGCACTGTCCAGTCGATTGGCAATAAGATAAGCATTAGCCATAGAGATATATTCTTGGTCATCCCAATCTTCATGCAGTTGTTGCTTAATCTGCCATAACGCCGCAATCGCATTTTCGGGTTCACGTTGCCCAACGCATGCCATTGCGATATTGCTGAGACAGGAACGCTGCATAACTGAATCCTGTTCTTCAATAGCTATGTAGAGTGATTTTTTATAGTTTTCGAAAGCATTGTCATAGTCTTCCAAGTTGAAGTATGCTTCGCCAATATCGAAAAGTGCATACCCGCAATGATTTTTCAGACCAGCACTGAGATAGCTGTCGTATGCCTGTTGTGCGAATTTCAATTTATTGGGGTAATCATAGCGTGTGGTATATATCTCGCTGATTTGATGATATAACATACCCAGCAAGTAAGGATCGTTCAACTCCTGAGCTTTATCTTCTATTCGCAGGAGAAGTAACAGTGCCCGTGTATAATCTCCGTTATTGCATAAAATTCTGCTATGATAGTAACCTGTAAGAACTTGGGCTCGTATATTGCCTTGTGAACGGTAGTATTTACCGGCGATACGAATGAGTGAATCATTTGTCTGATCGATGTAATTCTTGTCGAGGGCCTGGGAATACAGGAGTGCATAGCGGGCACGGGTACTACGGCGTGAAATATCGTCTGTATCGATATTTTCAATGATTCGAAGGGCACTGTCCGGCAATGATTGCATCACCTGCTCGGCTCGGGACAACTGCGATTCGACGGTTTTATTTCCCGAACATCCAGTACTTATCCCAATGATCAGGATAATGATTGTCAGTATTCTGTTTGTTCCGTTTATCATAGAAGAATGCAAGGTGACGACCAAAGATAATAAAAATGGACCTCAAAGCATAATAAAAGTGCTGGAAAGTATGTGTGCCTTGTAGTATCTTTTAGATTCACACAACATAGGCACGAAATTTTCCGTTATTTTTGCACATAAACTCCGCAGGAGAGTACTACGGAAAGGACGCAACTTCCAATCATGTACATTGTCGGTATACGGCCGGCTTAAATAATTGATGAAATGACAACACAATGCCCGATAGCATTGCGTGCTGCCATTGTATTCCCTGCGCCATAACTGTATCTAATGAATATTCATTTCGATATATACGGACTTGTTACGGTAAAGGCCAAATCGCTGCCCTACGTCAGCGAGGGAATTCCGGCGGGATTCCCCTCGCCGGCCACGGACTATATCGGCGACCGCATCGACCTGAACGAAGTCCTAATACTCAATCCGGGTGCGACCTACTATGCCCGCATTCGGGACTACTATATGGTCGAAGAAGAACTCGAACAGGGCGACGGCATCCTCTTCGACACGAGCCTTGCCCCGCATACCGGGGACCTCGCACTCTGCGAGGTCTGCGGCGAGCGCGTGCTGAAATACATCCGCAAAAAGGGGCGCGAGCTATGGCTTCTCGGCGGCGGAACGGACGACACGCTTCCTGTCGACGGCGAAACCGAAGCGCGGGTGCTGGGCGTCGTTACGGTCGTCATCAAAGTCCGGAGGTTCAAGCGACGGCGCACACGCCTTATCGACCGCCTGCCGCAGAAGGAACAACCCGCGCTGTTCGAGCGGCGGGCGATCCGAGCTTCGTTTTTTCCGGAGAGCGATGTTTCCGCCGAGGGGCTTATCGACCTGAACGAAGAGCTGATTCCCAACCCGGTCAGCACCTTCTTCGGAAAGGTAAAGGGCCTCTCCCTGATTGACGACGACATCGAGGACAGCGATTCGGTGATTGTAGACCGGATGCTCGAACCCCAGTGGGGAGACCTTGCCGTATGCGTCACTACCGAGGGTTTCACCATGAAATACGTTGAATTGCGCGACAACGGGGAGATCTGGCTGATGCCCGGCAACAAGGATTACGCTCCAATTCAAATTACCGAAGACAATGAACGCCTGCTCTGGGGTATCGTAACCCATTCCATCCGGCAATTAAGGGTAAAGAAGGGAGGTAAGAAATGAGTCAGAAACTATTGCCCCTGAATCCCCGTCAGATGGTCGGCCTTGCCGATGGAAATTCTTTCTACTGCTCCTGCGAGGAATCCGTTCAGCCGTGGCTTTACGGAAAGCCTATCATCGTAGCCTCGAACAATGACGGCTGTGCGATAGCCATGAACCGGCTGGCGAAGAAATACGTCAAGATGGGTGACGCGATGTTTCAGATAACGGACACCATCCGGGAACACGGCATCGTCACGTTCTCTTCTAACTACGAGCTTTATGGGGATTTGAGTAACCGTATGCACAGTATATTTTCATCTTACACCCCGAATTATGAGCGGTATAGCATCGACGAAGGGTTCCTCGATTTCACGGGGATGGAAGGATTCGATTTCGAGAAGCTGGGGCGCGACATCATTCGCTCCACCCGGCGCGGAATCGGCATCCCGATCTGTCTGGGTATCGCCCCGACGAAGGTATTGGCCAAAGCCGCAAACAAGCTCGCCAAGACGGACGATGCCCGGCGGGGGCTCTACATTATCGACACGGAAGAAAAGCGCGTGGAAGCGCTGAAAAAGCTGCCTATAGGCGATGTGTGGGGCATCGGACGGCGGCATGAAAAGCGGCTGACGGCGATGGGCATCCGCACGGCCTACGATTTCTCCGTTCTGCCGCGCGAATGGGTGCGCAAGAACATGACCGTTGTGTGCGATCGCCTCTGGCGCGAGATGAACGGGACGCCCTGCATCAGTCTGGAACTGGCGCCGCCCGACAAGCAGGAGATATGCACGTCGCGGGCATTCGGGAAAATGACTTCCGATTTCAACGAGGTAAAGGCCGCCGTGGTCCGTTACCTCAGCTCCTCGGCCCGCAAGCTCCGCGACCAGCATTCCTATGCCCGGCGCATCTACGTCGGTATCGAAACAAATCCCTTCAACGAATACCAGCGGCAGACCTACCGGGGGCTGCAGATTGAGTTCCCCGTACCTACGGACAATACGTTTGAGATGATCCCGTATGCCATGACGCTGCTCAAAGCGATCTGGCCGACCTATTCTCTCGGTGAGAGACCGTTCCTGTTCAAACGGGCGACGGTAACTCTTTCGGACCTTATTCCGGCCGAAGCGATGCAGCTTAACATGTTTCATCAGGAGCCCAACATCGAGCAATTACGACGCCTGCAGGCTGCCGTGGACGAGGTGAACGGTCCGCTGAACCTCGACAGCCGGCTTGTGGTGCTGGGCGCGGAGTTGACCGGGCAGAATAACACCCGGCTGCGGCGCGAAATGCTTTCGAAATGTCCTACGACCAAATGGAGTGACCGGATAGATATTGCCATCTAAATTTGTAAAGAATCTTTGTTTATGTGTTTCTTCACCTCTCTATCAGCAAATGCGGCAGCCGTAGCTAAAAAGTACGGCAAGCAGTTGGATATTATCGAAGCAGCCCGGCAGATACTCGCCGAGCAGGAACAGGAAGAAAGGGCCAGGCAGGAAGCCGGCCCCGAACACAAGGTTAGTGTCTACGACATTCGATTGGCCGAGGATATATACGTCATTCCCGCTTACGCCGAGCCGCAATGTGTCATTGTTTCCGGGAGCGACAAACTCCAAGTAATGCAATGGGGGCTGATTCCACGAATGGCGAAGCCTGAGGATGCAGAACGTTATAACCGGGAAAACCTGTTCAAAAACGCAAGGGCCGAAACCCTTTTTGAGAAGTGGCCGTGGCGAATGCTGTGGCAGCATAACCGGTGCATCATTCCCGTAACCGGATTTTTCGAGCCGCACAGACTGCCGAACGGAAAGGCGCAGTACTACTATACCACTTTAAAGGATCAGGAAATTTTCTCGATCGCCGGGCTTTGGGACGAATGGACGAATCCCCAGACCGGAGAGAAGGTGCTGTCGTTCGTCTTGATTACGACCGATGCCAACGCCATGATGCGTAAGATCCACAACGGCGGCAGTAATCCCTTCCGGATGCCGAAGATACTCACTTCGGAGCAGGAGCGTTTGTGGCTCGATCCGACGATCGCTTCGAAGGAAGCCGTCACTGATCTGCTCACGGTATATCCCGAAGAAGAAATGACGGCATGGCCCGTGAGGCAGAAGTTCAACTATGGAGATCCTTTTGACGAAGGAATTATTGAACCGGTTGCGGAACAACAAAATCTCGGATTGTAGCTATTCAATTAGTTTATCAATCCTCTGTTGTTCGTTCTTTAAAAGTGTATTCGACCATATTGGAGGTAGGGAGAGGAAAAGGCTGACAAATTATTGTCAGCCGTAAAAGAAGTTACCGCTAAGTTCTCCCGCTTTGTTGCACTCCGTCATTATGGAGCGACCCATCTTATTATACTATCCGCCTGTACTCCCCATGCGGCTACAGGTTTAATTTCGTGTTCGGGGATTTTTTTCAGGTTACTCAACGGGATAGTGGAAAGTTTTGTCGAATCATAAAAATTATTTCCACAACTGTTTTTATCAAAAATTGCAACCGAAAGGGAATCTATATCCAATATACCTTTGTAATTTGCATCAATTAAGGGTGTTTCTTCCAAAAATGACAGGTAGATAAGCGTATCTTGCTTCAGCATGGTAAATCCGTCATTCGTATCGGTAAAATAAACTGCATAGATTCTGTCCGTATGGTTACTCAATCCAAATTCCTTAATAGCAGCCATTATTGTGGGATGTAAAACAAAAGATTCCTCACTATTTTGTGGTGTTTCATCTTCCACTCGAATAGCTTTCCTGTGTTTACATCCAGCAAAAAGTACTAACACAGTGAATAATAAAACGATTTTTTTCATAGATTATCTGCCATTAAGTGTTCCCCAAAATAGTTTCCTACCATTGTAATTGTGGTTACTCACATTTCGTATTAATGCAGGTGCCTGCACGCCTCGTACATGATATATATTACTGGAATTCGGAAAATACACGAATGAGTTCCTGTTACCCGGATAACGGTCGGAGTTATTGTAAACATTCCAAGAGTCGGACGGTTGTATTATTCTCCCACCGGGCAGCGACCCCATGCTGCTATGCTCACTAAACGGACCTGTTACCGATTTATAATTTCCGGGATGCGAATGGATAAAAGCGATCTCGTTTTCGCGTGCAAACCCCATCTGTTCGGGCGAAATTGCCAAACCATCATTATGAACGGTTCCAATCGCATATTGGTCTCCATTGCCTTCGTCATACCGGCTAAATCTCCATTCAGCATTTGAGTTATCTGCGCCAAAAAGAAAGACTGAAGCTAATTCGGTAGGATTTCCTCCTGTAAAGCTCGCCGCATAATCGCTTGCTTCTCCTGTGGCCGTAAGGCCATCAAAAATAGCTCTGTCTTGGATCGTAATGGATTGTCCAGTTCTATTACCATCCTTGTTTAGAGCATACATGGTATGTTCTTCACTTTGGCTTATCCATTTTACCCTTCCATTATAATCCATTTCCCAAACATCCTGTCCATCAGGATCGACAAATCGAATAGGATTTCCCATACAATACGCATACGGTGAAATCGGATGATAGCCGTATGTCAAATCTACTGAAAATAATGCGATAATGCAAATCGCTGAGGTCAAAAGTTTAGGTTTCATAATCGTATAATTTTAAGGGTTATTGTATCGGCAGTTTATTGGGTGGTTGCTTCCTGCATTTTCATCCCCTCTTCGTTGCCTTTTTCGAGTTTGTCATGCAGTTCCTCGCTCATATCTTCCCAGCCTAATGCTTTCAGTTTTTCGTAAAGAGCGGCCGATTGCGCTTCAATCTGCCGGGTGCAAGCGTCCTCCTTATACCCGTTTTCCTTCAGATGTTTTACAAGGGCCGCATCGAGAGACTTGCCCAGAATAATGCACGCTTTGGGGTGCTGCGGATAGTATTCCAGCGATTTCTCCGTGCAGCATCGGGTGAATTCGTCGTAACATTTGAATTTGTTCCAATATCCGAACGCGAGGTCGGCAAGCTGCGCCGCAACGGTTTCACGATCCGTCAGAGGAGTAAGATAGATCTTGTTCTCGATGGCCTTGTCGCTGATCTCGAAATGCTCCCTGTAAAAGAACTCCGGGGTAATCTGGTGCGTGGTAAGTTCCACGTTCACCCACTCTTCGGGATACATCTTATCCTCGTTCCGGTAGCGGATAAACACATGGGCAGGGGCATACGCGATATATGCTTCGGCGCCGAGGGTCTCGGCCAACACCTTGTAGTACATCGGCAGGGAACGACACTGCCCGCTGTGCGTCCGCATGACTTTGGTTACGAACTGTTTCGTAAAATCGGCTTGGCCCCCGGTATCGTCGAAATCGTAGGTGAAGGGTTTATGCCCGTTCCCGGAATAAGGACGAAAAAAGTATTCCGTGAGCGCCAGATTCTTCCCGGTCTTATAGCGTTCGAGTCCGTTTGCCACAATGAACCTTTGCAAAAACGCGACGGCCGTATCTATACCATAGCAATAGGCATCATAATCGAGGTCGCCGTCAAGGTAGGCCCACTCCGCAAGGAAGACCGCACGTTTTATGCTCAAGGGAATTTTGCCGTCGAGCATATCGGCCATTTCGAGATATGCCTGCCGGTAATGCCGGCTGCGGGATTCGACCTGCACAGGGTTCAGCGTCCGGCAGGCCTGTTGGCCGTCGGCCGGATGCAATGGGAATCCGCAAAGCAAAATGAGGATGCAGATTATTCCTTTTTTGAGCGACATCTTTTCCATAGGTTTATCAGCCGACGTGTATTTCAAAGTTAGCAGATAAATCCCGAAACACCAAGCTGCAACAACCTTACATTAGCCGTTAAACCATGCTGGTATTCAATGTATTAAAAAATAATTTTACTTACATTGAGATTACAAGCAGAAAAAGTCGAAAAATCGTCCTGTAGCGGTATGGATTTCAGAACGGGAGATTTCAATTTATTCGTGACTACCTAAGTTGACGGGGTTGAATAGTGAATAGCGAAAACTATACTACGGAACAAAAAAATCGTCCAATATTGGCTGAATAAGTTTTTAGTATTACCTTTGAAGTGCGTCCCGCCAATAGGCGACGCCTTCGTTCAGAGAAAACTTGGAGGTTTTTTTAGAAGTGACGAAGTGAAAAGCAGCCCGACGGGTCGTGTGTCCCACGCCCGGTTGTGGTATATTACTACGCTACGATATGTGGGCGTGGGCATTTTCACTTGCATTGCTTCGGGTTTCCTCCAAGTACCTCGCTGATTGCAAGGGCCCCGCTCACTTTTTTTATGGCAGGATCGCATAACTTAAAACCTGCAAAAATGCTACCATTAATCGTCTGCATACGGTTTTGACCGTATCAATAATCAAAACTTTTAGCTATCTTATAACCGTTCTATTACTATAGCTATAAGCAGCTTGCTCTGCATTATATGTTATCTGAATCCTCTACTTAATTTGTATCCGGAAATTGGAGCAATCTGCTGTACGGAATTAAAATTCGGAAAATTACACCATAAATGGCAAAACAGAACAATGATTGTTGGCGGCGGATTGAAACGGTGCTGAAGGATGTCAATATGTCAACTAATTATTTAGCAAAACATATCGGTCTGTTGCGCGGGGAAAATCTCTATCAGATAAAGCGGGGTAACAACAAGATAAGCATCGATGTCGCCCGGAGAATTAATCAGAAGTTTCCGGAATACTCGATTCCATGGCTGATGTTTGGCATCGATGACGTGGATGGCATTCCCGGTGTAATGCGTGTTCCGTATTATAATTCGGTTTGGTCGATAGACTGTCCAATGAAAAAAAGACCTGAAAGAGAGCTGGTCATTTCCGAGATGGTAGCAAACGGGGCACAAGTCGCAGCATATTTTGAGGGCAACGATACAATGTCTGAGAAATATCTCCAACACACGATCCTGTTTCTTCGGCAAATCACTGTAGATTCAATTATTTTCGGCAGGATTTACTATGTTATTTCGTCCCGGATTCGTTTGTTGTGTATTGTCGGTGAAGGCTCTGCATCAGATTGTCTATGTCTCCACGATATTAATTCAGATTCCGTAAAGGTTGAGATACAGTGTGATGAGATTCGGGCAATATGGGACCTTTGCGGAGTTTATAAACACTTCGATAACCGTTGATATAGCATATATTTCCCGAATTGGTTGATTCGCATGATAAGCAAGTCAACGCAGATCAAAATTGTGTTTAAAATAAAAACGTTATGCAATCGGCATCGGGTACAATAATCCGGTAAATAAATGTATTTTTGTTTTATTGGGAGTCAATTACAGCATTCTGGAAAATATAGATACACGAAATGATCAGGATTTGTGTCGGTGAGTAAAAAATACTCAAACTGAAATAATCCCCAAATATTCGTCTAAGTCTACGTTAGGACATCTTATGACGAGGTGATGTAATTTATCATTCAAGAGGCAAAAAGACTTCCATTCTTTGTACATCAGAGAATGGAAGCCTTTTTGTCTGATTATATTACTAATTTGTGGGTGTTACATGGAGTATGATGACGACAAAGAAAGATTAATCCGGTTATCGTCCGGAGATCACGAAGCGTTCCGAATTTTGTTTACGAGATACCAGCCGGGACTCAAAAAATATATTGCATTTATTATTAAATCGGATGTTGCTGCAGAGGACATCGTGCAAGACATCTTCATAAAGATTTGGATTCTTCGGAAACAGATGAAGGCAATAAATTCATTCCGGGCATATATATACCATATCGGAAAAAATGCCGCATTCGATTATCTCAGGGGGTATGCCGTGGAGCGTAATTACCGATCACATCTCAAGCCTGAGCCAAGAATATCACAGATCGAGGCATATTACTTTGCTTCCGAAATTGAAAGTCATGTTCGCATGCTGGTTCGTAAAATGCCTCGGCAGAGGTATAATGTTTTTCTGATGAGCAGGCGCGATGGGCTCAATTACCACGAGATAGCTCATAGATTGAATATATCGCATAAAACGGTTGCCAATCATTTGCATCTTGCGCTCTGCGAGATTAAGCATGAGTTAGATGAGATATATGCATGATTATCTTCGATTCGATTAAATCTATTCGGGAAATTGTCACTGGACCCATAGAATAAGCATTTCAAGGAAAGCTGGGACATAAAACGGCTGACCGGTATTAATATTAATCAAAGGATACTCCCGGCAATCTATCTGAACTTGCCACACAGGACTTTTGAAAATACTCCAGCGGCCTTGGAAAATAATGATTTCGAGTTCTCCAACGTGTGCATGGAAATGAAAGAATGCCGTGTAGAGTCCTGTGATGTTCAGGTCCACCAGAATATCAAGGATACCACGAATTTCGACACCAGTCTTTCTGGTTGTGGCTGAATCGATACATCTCAGCTTCCCGTCGGGCCATAGCCCGGGAAAAGGACTTTGAATTCTCTGTATATGATTCATGGTCGGATTATGGTGCGAAGGATCATCCCGAGGATGATGTTGCTGGCTGCAGAGAGCGGATGCCCGGCGTTTCCGGGCAGAGGATTGTTTTTCCATGAGTTTGTAGAATGATGATTTAGCTATACCCACATAAGCACTACACCTCCGATTTCGCTGGCCCTGTTAAATATTCGTTCCATGATGGATGAATAGTTCTGGGCTTGCCGATCATTCAACAAAATTAAAAGACGCCTCAGTTCTTCATCTTCCACGGGTACGGCGATGTCGTATTCGAAGTTATAAATCAGTCTGCCATCATAGGGCACGAAGATAGATTCGGTATTGGCGGGGGTAAATTTTGCTAAAAAGCAGATTCCATGATCTCGTTTTACTGCCGCAATTTTCGCACGGGCGATGTCGTTGAGTTCCATATCCGATTCGTGCCGACCGCGCGTGTCCCAATGCCGGGCGATGTAGTCGTTTTCCAAGTTATCTAACTCTTCTAAAGTTTTATTTTCCATGGATTTCATGGAGGTGGATTTTAATGATATTATACTTTTGTTCTGAGTAAATGTTTTGCAGTTTAGGCAACGACTATATTGCAGTCTGCAAATTCTTCATTCTCCCACGGCCTGTCCTGAAGTGCATCACAGACTCGCTTATCATAATATAGAAATTGGGAATAATAGTCATTGTCACAGTATTTACACCGTGTGATTTCGCTCCGTTTTTCGATGATGGCATCGAAAAGTTCATCGTATATATACCCTTGATGAATTCCATCTTTCTGCATACGACGGACGAGTTCGGCCAGCTCTTTAAAGCGACCTTCAATATTGTCGCAGGCAGCGCAGTATTTCGGATAAAGGTCGCGGATCGCAGGCATAAATCTGGTAACGCCTTTCAAACGTACTTTCCCAGATGTTTTGGCAGCTTGCTGCAGTTCCCGAAAATGCTGCCGTACCTCCTGCAGGGTTAGCCGTCGGCAGTTTCGAGCTTCAACAAACACGGTGTTGGTGTTTGATACCCGGATTTTGTCAGGGGTGATTTCATAAACAACGTCTTTGATTAAGGGGCGTTGTAAGTATTCTGTTCTTGTCATGTGATTAATTTTTTGCGTCGATTTACTTTTTGGCGAAAGCCCCGGCCGGTAATATCCATTTCTCGCGCGATGGCATGATAACCGGGAGGTCATAATACTCCTGCGAAGAAAGTACCCGGAGCTGTTCATCAATGGCTGCATAAGGTCTCCCGGTTTTACATAAATCGAGGAGTGTTTTGTTACGTTTCACAGTACATCCGAGGACCTGTTCAAGGTCGATAAGCTGCTGCATACGCAAAGGTTCTATGCACGCAGCACTGGCATACTGGTCGGCATTCCCGAATATGCAAAACAGGCAACTGCACCGGGACCAGCCCATGTAGTAGCATGGGTGTACGCGAATGCGGTATTTCTCCAGTATTGCCCAAACCTTTTTTTCCGGCCAATCCCGGATGGGCCGGTGGCGGTCTACAAGGCGAGCATTTTTCAGGCTTTCTCTCAGATCGGAGGGGTCCCGTTCCCATATTGCATATCGGGCACGCTGGGGAGATTCCTCACCCCGTTCCCCGGAGAGTACCAGTGTGCGGCACCCCTTGAACCGGCTTTGATTTACGATTGCGGCCGTGCAAACGTCGATTTTCAGGTAGGCGCTGCACCATCGGGTTCTGAGGCTGCCTGAGAGCTGCGGGAATTTCATCCGGGTTCCGGGATTACCGCGTTTCCCACCGCTGCAGGCCACCGTACCATCCGTAAGTTCGAAGCAGGTTGGGGCCGTGCGTGCATTCTTGCGCAAGAGTTCCCGTTGGAATCCGCCTTCTTTCCATTGCAAATAGAGAGGCACTCCGAAAGCATGGGCAAAACAGCGACAGTAATTGCGGGTTATTTTCCAGTCGAAGAAAGCCACCCCGCAGCCGTCGATGTCTTGGTGCCAAAGTTCGATTTTGTTAAGCGAAACCCCTTCTTCGAGCAAGTAAAGAAAAACGGCGGAACTGTCTTTTCCGCCGCTGAACTGAACCAAGTATTTATCGTATGAGAGAATGTCAGTCTGCATGGTCGATCATGTATTGGGTGTGGAAACAAGCCCAACCGGAGAGGTTGGGTCCGGCTATTATTACTTCAATAACCGCACGATCTCGTTGTCAATCAGTTCCAGCATGTCCGGCTTGTCGAAGAATTCAGAAACCGAGCAGATGAGTTTTTGTAGTTGGGAGGCCATATCCCGGAAAAACTGCTCTCGTTGGGGAGTCCATTCAATGAGGCACATCTGGCTATTAAAAGGTCGTGACATGCGACGTCCGGCTGTGCCATCTTCCTTCATATAGTAATATTCGACTCTTTGTTCGCTTACTTCCAATAATATGTCGAAATTAAATCCGAACAGATATTGTGCATACATTAAAGTCTCGAACTTTGAACTCACACCTTCTTTTTGCCCGCCGTACATGCCCTGTTCGATTCGTTCCCGGATCAGAGCGGAAGATCCAAAGAGAGTATAGAGGATCATCTTGCGTTGGACTTTGATTTTCTCATGGTACTGTTCCAGTGCGATGCTCAGGGCTTGGGTAAGTTCTTTCTCACTGGCATAGTCTCGGTTTCTGAACGACGAGAGTGCGATAACTTCATCGGGCACACCCCGGTAAAAGAATTTTCGTTCCCGGTTATAATGTATCTCTACCGGATGGATTTCGCCTTTGACCGTAATCATGGTCTTTCCGATTTTTGTCATATTGATTTCAGATTTTAATTCAAAATTGAATGTCAGGATCAGTGAATCTGATGGATGATTTACGCCATCACACTGCCGGCAACTCGCTGCAGTTGCCTTTGTAACCGGTACTTCGCACGGTAGAGAATGGAGGTTTTTTGCCTAAGCTCAGCGATGTACTTCAATCGTATACCATTGGATAGAAAGTGTAGATTTTCGGCAGCCCTTTTCTGCTTTCCGATCCAATAGGCCAATGACGGCGATGAGCCGTAATCGTATGTTACCAGATGCAGGCTCCGGTAGCATTCGAGTGATCCCCGGACACGTTGTGCAAATAGCGCTGCACGAGGGTTTGTGTGTTTATTCATTAGGATTGCCCGTGTACGGCGGGTCTGTGTTTCCCGTACATAAAAAAAAAAAAGGGGACGGATTAATCCGTCCCCTTCGATAAGTGTGTGATGTATATCAGGCTGCGAGTTTGGTTTTCTTGGGAGAAATACGCATCGTCTTGGCCTTCGGTTTCGCCTTGGATTTTGCCTTGGACTTCTGGCCTTTGCCCGTCTTCATGGCAGCGTCCTCAAAGGGGATGAACTCATAGGGGTCATCCGGATACTCTCCTTCGGGCTCATCCTCGGTCTGGGGTTCCTCAATGTCCGGTTCGGGGAAGTCGCCCTCCGGTTGTTCTTCGATCGGATACTCCGGGATTTCGGCATCCGGCAGGGCATGGAAAACCACGTTTTCGTCGAGGATTTCGCCGGTCAGAATGTTAAGAATAGTGCCGTCCGGCATTTTCCAGAGGGCCCCGGCTTCGAACATCGATTGAATGCGCATGTTCTCGGCTTGTTTCTCGATAGCGTCGATGCGCTTAACCAGGTTGACATGGCGTTTTTCGAAAATGCCTTTGTACCGGTCAATGATAGGATTGGCCTGATCCGGGAAGTGCAGGGTGGAAAATTCGGTGATGATCGCGCTGTTCGCCGAATCGGGTTTGCAGTTGTACTCGTACATGTCGTCGCAGTAAGACATGATCGTCATACGCATGAGCATCGTTTTCTGTTCGTCTGTGAGGTTTGCGGCATATTTCATCCGTTCGGTTGTCTTGGACGAATAGTCGGTTTTCAGACCCAGTATTTCCCGGTGCTTATCTGAAATTTTGCTCAGGAGAATGTAATGGAAAAATTGCTGTTCCCGGGGTGTAATTTCCGTCTTGGGGAAATCCTTCTTTTCGCAGTGGAGGACCTTTTTGAGTTCTTTGGTGATGTGCGTGATGCAAATCTCGTGGTTTCGTTCATCTTTCTGCTTGAGGTCCTTTGCAGGTACCACGGGTACGGTGGTAACGGTTACACCGTTTTGTGTCGTTGTCTCTGCGCGGACTTTCTCATAGTAGATTTTAACATCCGTATCTTCGATAACGGCATATTTGAGAACCTTTCCTTCCGTGACGCTGTATTCCAGCTCGGTACATCTTTCCTTGAACCTCTCCAGATCTTTCTCGTACTCTTCCAACGCACACTGGTAGTCATCGGCATCCCCTGATTCCTCGGCATCCGGCTTTTGCGGCATTCGCGGGCCGTTGTCGTAATTGTAAACCGACTTTTCAAGGTCCGAAATATCGTGTCCCATCTCCGTCAGTTGGTCTACGACGGCTTTGTTGCTGGTAGTGGTTTTCATCAGATGCACGCGCGGATCGTTGGTAATCAGATCTACACTCCGCTTTACCATATACGCTTCATTCTTTGCCTGCAGGCAGGATGTTTTCTGGCATCCGCCGCAGTCTGAGCAGAAGGAGAAAAGCACCTTCTGCTGAAGGGTATTAAACTCGCAGGTGTTGCATTCTGTCTTGTCGAAGCTGTAATTGTCGAGTTGGGTCATATATCTTGAATACAACCGTTCCGAGAATTCTTTGGCTGAGATGCCGCGCCAACTGAAATAACCGTTTTCCTTGAAATGATCCTTGCAAACGGTCTGCTGAATATCCTTGCTGTAGTTCGCAAATTCCTTTGCGATTTCGAGGGATATTTCTTTGTTGTTGAGCAGCTCGACAACCTCCGGGATCAGCTTCATAAGGTTAATGCGTGTTCGCACGTAACCTTCGCTTTTGCCCAGATCGGCGCAAAGCCGCTTCACAGTCATGTCGGGTTCGTCCAGCAGGCGCACAAAGGCATCACCCTCTTCAATGGGGGTGAGGTTTTCGCGCTGCAGATTTTCGATGAAAGCTCGAATCTTCGCTTCACTGTCGGACAAATCTTCACACTTTGCCCGAATGGTCGTCAGTCCTGCCTTCTTTGAGGCACGAAGACGGCGTTCTCCGAAGATAAGCTCGTAACGCCCGTTCTTGGGGCGGACCAGAATCTCCGATTGCAATCCGTACTTTTGGATGCTGTCGGAAAGTTCCTGAATCCCTTCATCGGAGAAGATCGTTCGGGGATTGAGCGGCGACGGGTCGATCAGAGAGATGTCGAGATTCATCGAAATGGCCTGAAAAGGCGCGATTGCGGTAGTTGCTACAAGGGCTACTTCCGGTGCGATGGTTTCTGCTGCGGCTGCGATTGCCGGATTGATTTTCTTAGACATAATGATTGGAATTAAAAGGTAAATGTTGAAATGCTTTACTGGAAAAAAGAACCGGGAGCGCATGGCTCCCGGCAAAATGAAAGATTATACCGGAGGCTTGATTCAAACTCTGCGGCAGGTTTACAACGGTGGGTTTTATCATAGGCTCGTTGTACAGTTTTACGTGTGTCTCACGTTCAAAAAGGTGGATTTAAGTTTTATGTGTGTCAAACACAATAGTGATATATATCTATGCGCGTTTCCAAGGGCAAGCTGCGCCAGCAGGCATCAATACATTGGATGGTTTCTTCTTCTTTGTCCCGGAAGCACCATTCGGGGTTAAAGTCATCATCGAAGGTTTTGGCAATGCCTTTTTTCTGGCCGGGAAGAAGGTTTTTCCACCACTCGTACATTTGTTCCAATAGCTCCGTATCGTCACATAAGTCGGGAATTCGGGACGCCGCAATATGCTCGGCTTCTTTCCCGCGAGGCGCTTCATAGAATTGCTGCGTGCAGATTTCAATCTGGTTCGTACAGACACGCACGGCAAAATCTGTCACTACTGCTTGAAACATTTTCTTTGTGAGCTTTTGTCGCTCGTGGAACAAGGTTATTGCGTCGGTACGATCGATACGGTGTAGTCGGAGTTTCTGCGGTGTAAGTTTGTTTTGAAGGGCTCCGGTGATAACACGGAGGCGTTCAATCAGGTCGGCATGAGCCGTTTTATCCAAATAACGGTCGAAGAGTTCCTGCTTATCACCGGGCAGATATAAAGGTTCTTTTACCATAAGTCATTTTCGCTTAGAGAATTAATTATTGATAAAGAGCTTATTAATCCGGGAATAAGTCATTATCGTCAGATGTTTGAATGCAAAGCACTCCTTTGAACAGTATGATAATCGTTGCTGCAGCCAGAAATAGGACCCCGAAAATCCCCATTTAAAATAATTATAGGGGTTCTGATGTCCTTTTCGGGAGCATAACTGTAGTAATTGTCGTTGAACCTCCGAGGGGCTGGCAGAGAGTATCAGTATGTTGAAAATTTCAGTATATATCCCAGGAATATAGTCGTCTGTGACATATAGTGGGCCTCCGAATCGTGCTAACATATTTATGTGGTTTTTTAAGCATTATTTTTAAATTAGGATAAGAATATAAAAAAGCGGGACAGACGGCTTTCACAAGCGGTCTGTCCCTTCGAAAGGTGAGTTTAAAAAGAAAAAGCAGAGGGAATTATTTGGATTCCCGGGGTGTTTGAGCAGAATAGGTGGTTACGTGTCTCAAACTTGAAATCATCCGTTTCCGGTGTAGGTTCGCAGCAAGCATGGCAAGGTCGAAGATGCTGTATAGCTTGCATGTCCCGCAGTTTACAGCCCGTATCAGGCAGCGGTTGCGGGCGTCATTTATCTGGCGGGGAGATAATTTTATGATGCCACCCGCTTCGTTTGCAGTAAGGGTCGTGTCGAGTTTATTTCTCTGGCAAATGTAGCTGAGCAGGATAATAGAATAGCTGAGTTGGAACTGTGTGGATAAGAGTTCCCGAAGCGTTTCTTCTTCGATGAGTTTATACTTTGGTTCTTTGGGCATAACTTATATGATTAGCGATTCTTATTTTTTTCTATCTTGCGAATATATTCCTGCACGTCGTAGTTACGCCAGAAACGCCGTCTGCCGATTTTGAAGCCCGGTAATTCATTCGAATTTGCCAGTCGGCGCAAATGCCTGAGACTGATATGCAATATCTGACATACATCCTGATAATCGAGTATAATATCATCGGAGTTTCGTTTATGTGCGCCAAACATTTCCCGAAATTCAGCCGAAATCTTATCCAGCTTGTCTATCATCAGAACGCATAAGGTTCTGATCTCTTTGAACTGTTGTTCCGAATCCATTGTTTCACCGCTTGTTGGTTGTCGTTTTGTATTGTTATTATTAAAGAGATAGTCCATTTCGGAATCAAAAAATATTACACTCGGAAACAAGAAAAAGAGGTGCTGAAAAACACCTCCCGATTATGGACGGACTCGACATTAGGACTGCTCCTTTTTCGTATTATAAAGATAGCACCTTTTTTATTGGGAACAAAGGTCGGACAGCAATTAATCCGAACATTTTTATCTATGTCTTAGATGGCATTATAGGGCTGTTTACGGGGTAGCGGAGTGTGTTCGACGGGGAAATTAATGTGCAAAAAGTAGTATTAGCGGGTATTTTACATAGCTCGTTGTTCTAAAACACCTTTCGTGTCATGTAATTTGGTACTATTAGCGGTTCGGTACATGGTGCGGCTGTTCTGAAATTCCTTTCGAACACGTGTTTTAAGTGCTAATAGCGGTTTTTGCATGGTAAATAAGTGCGATGTACACGTAAAAAGCCGTAAATTTGGGTGTAAAACGCTATTTTATGAATGAAAAGGAGGCCAATGCCATTCGTAAGAGTATGTATGAATCCTTACTGATGGATGAAAACGATAAGATTGTGCATTGGGATTTCGACCCGATGCGCCGTGAGTTGCGCGAGTATGTCGATATTGCCTGCGGATGCGATGAACAGACGTATGGAATCCGCACGCCGCAATTCGAATATCGCTACTGTACGGGGAAAATTAAGATGCCCTTTGCCAAGTCGGATTATCTCGCCAACGACGATATAACCGCTACGGTTAAGGGATTGGGGCTGGATGTCGAGAAATTCTGGTTTGCGCTGGTCTTTATTTACGATTATGTCGAAACCTCGTTTAAGAACTGCGGCCTTGCGAAACCCGCATCTTTGGATAAGGCGGTGCAAAATCTGTTCAAAGAGTTGGGCGAGGATTTCACGGACGATGATATTGAAATAACCCTTAAAAAGAACAGAAAGAAAGTCGAGGTTCTGCCCGTTATAAAGCGTGGGATTTTGGACTGGCTGCGGGAAACCTATGAACGGGAATGCAAAGGCAGGAAGATTCAGTATTACGGGATTGACACGGGCAATTTCGACGAAACCTATCCGAGTACGTCGTTTCGGATTTATCGGACTGTGGAGATGTATCGGGATATGCTGAACACTTTATTGGGTGACAACCGCCCGAAGCAACCCGACAAGAGTGTTTCGTTGAATCGGCTGTTGCTGATTTCGCGTATCTGTTACCTCTATGAATTTACCCGTAATGACAGCTTTTTGTATAGCGACGATTCGTTAAAAGGAATAATTAAGTCCTGCAAAGGGCGCATGCCTGCAACTTATTCCGCTGTTTATCTGTAACTTGCAGAGGGAGAGTAAAAACGCCCTTTATTTCACTCCCCGTGTTTGGGGTGCGAAAAGTCAAATCTTTGTAGTGTCGAAAGGGATAAACCCGACGACCTGCAAACGCTTGGGCAAGGGATGCAGAATAATTTTAGCCCCTCCCGTAAGGGAGTACTTAAAAGATATGGCAAATGCTATCATTCCCGCAGCCGAGGTCGCTGCAACCAACCAAGTAACGGCTCCTGCCGCAACCATCCTGACTGCCCCTGCCACCGAGCAGAAAGAGCCGCAGACAAATTCGACCTCGCGCCGTCGTGCACCGAGTGCGCCGATTTGGTCGGCATTGACCGTCGCAAGGCGGATGTTCAACAACCTGCCGTCGGCCTTGCAGAACACCGAAACAAAGCGGATGTGCCTAAAAGAGGCCGCAGAACGCACCTACGGCGACCCCAAGCGGGCAAGTTACGACATTAAGAACGAAGCCCGCAAATTGACCAACCTAATGGATTTCGGGGAGTACTGCCGAAAGAACGGATTAAAGAGCGAAAACGTGGCCGAGCACGTGGTATTCGAGGGTAAAACCGTAATGCGCCGAGTGATGGAGTACGGCGTCGAGAGCGTCCTCGGCACGAAAATCCAAATGTTCGCAGAACCGCTGACCGACGGTAAGGAAAAGTCCGCCGAGAGTGAAGCAAATGCCGAGTAACGGTAAAAACAGAGGTTGCGTCAGCACAAAAAAGAATCGCAACCTTTCTCGCTTTACTCACGCAAGCAAGAGAGAAAAGGGGTGCCACGGCGAAGCCGGGCACCTCTTTTCTCGATAACGGCAGTCACAACAAGTTCTGCATCGCCGCGTCGATTTGAGAGTTCTCGAAACTATCCAAATAGATTTGGGTAACCTTTTCAGAACTATGGCCTAATGATTCACAAATTATCGACGTGCTTACACCCTCTCGTTTTAAGACTGTGGCGAAACTATGCCGCGAAACATAGGTCGTTAAGTCGATAGGTATTTCCAACTCTTTCCCTACCTCTTTCAGTCGCTCGTTCACTTTGGAAATGACTTTGTGAACGCGGTTACGTTGCTGTTGCTCGGTTTTATGAAATGCAGAAAGTATAGGAAACAAAAAGAGCGCACCATCTTGTCGGTAACGCTCTATAATCTCCTGCGCTTTAAGCTGTAAAGGTAGCCTAATCAACTTATGCGTTTTGCGTCGGGTGTAGATTAGTCGTCCATCCACGATATTATCGGTTTTGAGGTAGGCTATGTCCACGAAATTAATCCCGCCCATAAAGTAACCGAACGCAAACAAATCGACTGCAAATTGCTTGTAGAAATCATTACTGCGGTATTCGATAATCCGCATGATGTCCGCCTTACTTATGGCTCGCTTTGCCGTCGCTTGGTGCAGTTTGGAAACCTTGTAGGATTTGAACGGGTAATAATCCGCTTTCACACACTTTTCCTCAATGGCTACATTATAGACAGCCCGTAAAGTGCGGAATCGGCGACCTATTGTATTTTCTGAAAAACCTTGTCCCCGCAACCAAGTTTCATAGCGTTTCAACCAAACGGTATCAATTTCTGAAAAGTAGATATTCAGATGTCCGTTGAATTTCAACAAGGAATTGTAGACCTCTCTGTGCGAAAGCGCATAGCCCGTTCGCCCCGTTTGCTTCAAGTTCTCGATTTGTGATAAAAACACCTCGCCAACGGTGCGTTTTGCACGGGTGCCGTCTGTTAGATGTTCGGTTAGCGTTGTAGCCGTAAATTCTTTCTTCTCTGCTTTCAGTTCGATGATGCGCTCGGCAAACTCGCTACTCTTGTCCGCAATAATCTTTTCGATATATGCCTTGTTGGGACAATTCTTTTTCGGCTGGTTCTTCGTAAAATCCCAAAACTGCGGTAAAACAGACACACCAAGACTAACGTATTTCTTCTTTCCGTCTTTACAGACACGAATCATCAGCGGATGTGCGCCGTTGGCAAGAGTTTTTGATTTGTAACAGAGAATGTTAACACCTGCATCCATAGTGATTTTTGGTTTAACTCTCGGTTTAACTCAAAGCCTTAAACCACCGTAAAACCGCTACGGAAAAGACAAAAAGAAAACCACCTACATTGCTGTAAGTGGTTGATTTTCTTTGTGGTACCACCAGGAATCGAACCGGGGACACAAGGATTTTCAGTCCTTTGCTCTACCAACTGAGCTATGGCACCATCCGCGAAAAACGGGGTATTCCCTGTTATCGTGGTGCAAAGATAAGCAAAAAATTTAATACTGCAAATGCCTCATGCAATTTTGTCGGTAAATTTTTCCCGGCCCGGCAAAAAACGACCGACCCGGAAATCAGAAAAAAGTCCGCTGCCCAAACGGACAGCGGACTTGACAGGCATGATACAGAGACGCTTAATTCGTTTTATTCTGGTTCGCCTCGCCGATTTCCGGGTTGGCAATCACGACGGAACGCGGCAGCTGGAACCGCATGCCGGATTCGTTCTGCTCCCACATGGCTTTGTAAATGTGGTTGTTCGCAACGCCTGCCGCCGTCATCGCGGCATCGTCCCGACGATCAATCGGCATATTCAGACGCCGGCGGTCGAGCCACTCCAGAGCGCCCTCCATCCACATCTCGATACGTTTCTGAAGAATGATCTCCTCGACGACATCGTCGAGCGAAGCGGCCGTGATGTCATAACCCGGATCGCGGTAGGTCGTCACGTAATCCTTGAGCGTCTTCTTGGCCGCGGCGATGTTGCTGTGCGCCTCGGCTTCAGCCTTGATGAAGACGGCCTCTTCGGCGCGCATATAGATCAGATCGGTATTGTTCCAGTCGCCGTTGTAACTGCGGAACTTGACCGAGACGTACTCCGAACGCGCTTTCACGCCCGAAGCAAGCGTATTGGGCAGGTTGGAAGGCAGGAGGCAGGCATAACCGCTCGTCGCAGCGTCCGGGTCCGGATTGTCCGTCTTGTTGAGCCACCAGCCGCGACGCACGTCGGTCGGATTCAGACGCGCATAGAGGTAGGAGTGGATCGGACGCTCGGCCCACATACCCGCATAACCGCTCATGTAAGGGTCCATCTGCGAGCACCAGGTAGCCCATGTCTGGCAGTTGTCGGCCGTCATCTTGAAGCCGAAGATCAGACTCGGAACGTTCTCGATACGGTTGAAGCCGTTGTTGTAGTTCTCCTTGGAGACGAGCGTGTATTTGGCCAGAATATCGTCGGCCAACGAGACGGCTTTCCCCCAGTCCTCCATGACCAATGCGACACGGGCGCGCAGAATGGCGGCCACGCTGGCGTCGAAATCGGTCCGGGAACCGGTGTCGTCGTATCCGATCTCCTCGAAAATACGCAGCGCTTCGTCCAGGTCGTCGGTAATGCGTTTGTAGACCTGCTCCATCGTGGCGCGCGGCAGATTCTGGCCAAGGGTCTCCTCGGTGGCCAGAGGCACGCCCGGAAGGTCCTTGTTCGCCGCCGAGTAGGGATACTGGTACACGTTGATCAGGTGGTAGTAGCCGAACGCGCGGGAGGTCAGCGCACGGGCGCGGTAGGCCTTCATCGTCTCCGACTCGGCGGAAGCGTCGAGGGTCGCCGTCGCGAGAATCTCATTGGCCGTGGCGATCGGAATGTAGAACATGTTCCACACGTTGAAAGTCGGCGTATACTCCTCCTGCCAGTAGTCGTTGATGTACATGTAAAGGTTCATGCTGTGTTGCAGCAGCAGGGTCATGTCCTGCCCGGCCATGCCGAACGCAAGTTCGAATCCATTGAAACCGGTCAGCCACTGAAGGTCGTTCTTGTAATAGGTGGCATAGTGGGTGTAAATGGACGCCTCGATACCCTGAAGCACCTTGTCCGGGTCCTCCTTGGCCACCTCGTCACGGGTCTCCGAAGAGACTTTTCCCGAAGGGTCCACGTCGAAGATATCGTCGCTGCAGGATACCGCAACTGCCGCGCTCATTAAAAATATCAGTATTTTTTTCATATCAATGTCGCTGCTTAGAAGTTAATATTGAGACCTACCGAAGTGGTGCGGATCGGCGAATAATACGTACCGTCCACGCTGTTCAAAGCGACCGTCGCGCCCTGACCGCCCATGCTCGTACGGGGATCGTAGCCCTTGCGCTTCGATGCGAAGAAGACGTTGTCGCAGGCGAAGTACACGCGAACGCTCTTGATGCCGATCTTGCTCATCCAGTTCGCCGGGAAGGTGTAGCCCAGCGTGATGTTGCGCAGGTTGAAGTAGGTTTTGCTGATCAGGAAACGATCCGACGAAGCGTTGATGTTCGAGTCGTTCGTGTTCCAGATCGGCGCCGAACCTTTCCCGGTCTCCGGATTCCAGGCGTCGGCATAGTTCTTCAGACGGTTCATCGGGAAATTCGCACTGCTGAACGCCGAGAAGTCGTAATCGTAGCCGTAGCCGCCGAACTGGAAGTTGGTCATAATCGTCAGGTCGAGGCTCTTCCAACGCAGCGTGGTGTTCAGGCCGCCCGTGAAATCGGGAAGCGCGCTCTTCTCCAGCAGGTACTGCGTGGCCTCGGTAGCATCGCCGGTCGTGACTTTTTCCACGCCGACAACGTTGCCGGCGTCGTCCAGAATATCCTGATCCATGTACCAAAGCGAGTTGCCCTTCTCATCCAGACCTGCGAACTGCCGCATCTCCCAGCGGTAGATGTCCTTGCCTTCGTAAATGCGCTGGTTGCCGTTGGGCATGCCCGAGACTTTGTACTCGTCGGGCAGGTTGAGCATCTTGTTGGCATAGGTGTAACCGTTGACCGACATGTCCCAGTACCAGTCCTTTTTCTGGATGAGCTTGACGTTCAAGTCGAATTCGAAGCCCGAATTGCGCAGTTTGCCGACGTTGTACCAGTCGTAGGCGCGGCCCGTCGAAATATCCTTCGTACGCTTGAAGAGCAGACCGTCCGACACGCGGATGAAGTAGTCCATCGTCAGGTTGATGCGGTCGTTCAGCAGACCCACGTCCAGACCCAGATCGAACGTCCTCTGCTTCTCCCACGTCAGATCGGGATTGCCGTAGTAATAGATCTCCGTACCCAGCTTGCCTTCGGAAATGGTAACCGTATACTGGTCGGTATAGGGATAGTAGTTGGCCAGGTCCTCGTTACCCTGCGTACCGTACGTGGCGCGGAGTTTCAGCTCCGAAAGCCAGCTGTGCGTACTCTCCATGAACTTCTCGGCTCCGATGCGCCACGAAGCGCCGACGGACCAGAACGTGCCCCAGGGATTGTATTTGAAACGCGAGGTTCCGTCGCGGCGGATACCGCCCGAGAAATAATAACGGTTGTCGTAGTTGTACTCCAGTTTGCCGAAGAAACCCTGAATGCGCAGCACGTCCTGATAGCCGTTGATCGACCCCATCTCGCCGGCGTTGTTCAGCTGCGGATTCTTGGGATCGTAAATGTTCGTCTTCTCGACCTCGGCGTAATCGCGCACCCAGCTGTTGTACTCATGCCCGATCAGCGCATTGATATTGTGGCGTCCGACGGATTTTTTGTAATTGAGCATCTGGATCAGGTTCAGATCGTAAACGTCCGTAGACTTTTTGTTGATCCGGCCCTTGGAACCGCGTCCGTCGCCGATCGTGGGGTTATAGAACAGCAGTTCGTCGGAGGCGCGATAGCCCAGCGACATGCTCGAGGTGAAGGTGAAGTCGCGCAGGAAATAGATCTCCCCGTAAGCGCGGCCCTGCAAGTTGTTGCGTTTGATGTCGCGCGTGTCCATCTTCAGCGTGGCGATGATGTTCTGGCCCGAGGTTCCGGGACGGGTCGTCGTGCCGTCGGTCTGCCCCGTACCCAGGTCGTAGACCTTGTCGCCGTTTTCGTCATACTTGATTTTCCCCTCGGCATCGCGGGCGTAGACCGGAAAAACCGGCTCCCACGAACGCGCCGTGGCGAACGCCGACGAAGCGAGGCTGCTGCCCTCCAGAATGTTGTTCTGCACCGTGTGGGCATAGGAGAGGTTGGCGCCCACCTTGATCCACGTGCGGAGCTTGGTGTTGACGTTCACACGAGCGCTGTAACGCTCGAAATCCGATTCGATCACATAGGATTCGTCCTTGAGGTAACCCAGCGAGATGAAATAGTCGGACTTCTCGTTCCCGCCGCTGACCGAAACGTTCGTCTCGTTGCGGAATCCGGTCTTGAAGAGTTCGTCCTGCAGGCGCTCGCTGTACATGCGCCGGGCCGACGGGTCGAGTTTGCCGGTCGCAGGGTCGATCAGGTAGGTCGACAAATATTTGTAGGGGTTGTAATTTCCGTGTGCCCCCAGCACCTCCTGCGAGGCATAGAGCGCCGCGGCAGCCAGATCGCCGCCTCCCTCTTCGGGGCTTGACGCCCACTTCGTGTCGCGCATCGTGCGCCACTGCGCCTCGAGGTATTCGCCCGGATCGGTGATGATGTCATACTCGGGGACAGCGCGGGTGTTGATACCGAATCGCGTGTCGACGCTGATCGTGGGATTGTCCAGGCTGCCGCGCTTGGTCGTGATGAAAACCACGCCGTTCGCGGCGCGCGAACCGTAGAGCGAGTTGGCCGTGGCGTCCTTCGACACGGAGATCGACTCGATGTCGGCCGGGTTGATGTCGGACAGGCTGCCCTGATAGGGCGAGCCGTCGAGCACGATCAGCGCGCCGGTGCCCGCATTGAGCGAACCGACGCCGCGGACGTAGATCGCAGCGTCCGTACCGGGCTGGTTGGTGGCCGTAGTCAGCTGCACGCCGGGAACCGCTCCTTCGAGCATTTTCGAAACGGTCGAAACCTGACGCTTCGCAAGCTCCTCGCCGCGGATGGTGGCGATTGATCCCGTAAGGTCTTTTTTCGTCGTCGTGCCGAAAGCGGTCACCACGACATTCTCGATGGCCTGCGCATCTTCGTGCATCACGACTTCGACATGCGTCTTTCCGGCGACAGCCACTTTCCGGGTCTCGTAACCGATGAACGAAACCGCCAGCGTAGCGTCGGCGGGTGCGGCGATGGTGAATTTACCATCCGTGCCCGTGGTCGTACCGGTCGACGTGCCGTCGACCATAACGGTTGCGCCCGCGACAGGCTTACCCTCCGCATCGGCAACTTTACCGGAAACCTGCCGGTTTTGGGCGAATCCATATACACAAAGTCCCAAAACGGCAATTAACGATAGTAGAATTTTTCTTACCATAAGCGTTAATTTTAATAAAATTTTAAAATAAAAAACAATCGCCCCGGATTCCGGATAATAAACTGCTGGATATAGGATAATTACAGCGTTCCGGAACGCATTTTCCGAGAAATGCCTAATAGTTTGGTATTAAGCGTGTAAGATATACAGACGACACCTCCGCGCGTCCGGGTTGTGTTACCAGATAGTTACCGGACAAGAAGGGTTAAACCGTGCCGTATAAGCTATTTGGTCCAATTGATATACCGTTTGGCAGTAACTTTATCATTACCTTTATCGCGGTTTGTTTATTGTTTAAAAAAGGTTAGGAAGGGAATGAGAAACACGTTCAAAGTACTGTTTTACATCAAGAAGAATGCGCCTTTACGCAATGGAAACACGCCGATCATGGGACGCATTACGATCAACGGACAGCGAACGCAGCTGTCCACGCAACTATCCGTGAATCCGAATCTCTGGGATGTGAGTATGGGACGGGCGGCAGGGCGCAGCGCGGTTGCCTCACATGTCAACGAACAACTCTCGCAGATTCGTTTCCACATCGAAAGATGTTACAACACGCTGTTTTACGAGCATGCCCTGGTCACTCCGAAAATGGTCAAGGAGATGTATTTCGGCAACGACCAGCGCAACGAAACGCTGTTGGCCTTCTTCAGGCATCACAACGAGGAGTTCAGCCGGATGGTGGGCATCAGCCGCAGCAAAACGACCTACTATAAATATAGGTGTGTTTACAAGCATCTCGAAAACTACGTCAACGACAAATTCAACCGCAAGGATTTGCTGTTCAAAGAACTCGACAAAGAGTTCCTGACGGGGTTTCACCACTACATCGCACAGGAGTGCGGACACAAGAAAAACACGACGTGGATCTACATGATCGCGTTCAAGCACATCCTCATGCTGGCCCGAAGCCGGGGGCACATGGCCAAGGACCTCTTCGCGAATTACAAACTGCGCAGCGAATTCGTCGCGCGAAACTACCTGTCCATGACCGAAATCCGCAAGCTGATCCGTCTGGACCTCGACGACATGACCTTACAGTTGGTACGCGATGCATTTTTGTTCAGTTGCTTCACGGGACTCTCCTACATCGACCTCTGCACGCTGACCCCGCAGCATATCCAGCAGGACGGCAAACAGCTGTGGATCAGCACCACCCGCCGCAAAACAGGATCTGCGGTCAACGTGCGCATCTTCGCGATACCGTACACCATTCTGCTGAAATACAAACCGATGCAGCGGAATGCGCGGATATTCCGCCTGCCGAGCAACGGCTGGTGCAACATCTGCCTCGAACGCATTATGTCTCTGGCGGGCATTCCCCGGCACATCACGTTCCATTCGGCCCGGCACACCTTCGCCACGACGATCACGCTTTCGCAGGGAATGGCGATCGAAACGATCAGCAAGCTGCTGGGGCATAAGAATATACGGACTACGCAGATTTATGCGACCATCACCCACTCGAAACTCGACGGTGACATGGAGCGGCTCTCGAAACGCCTCGATACGCTGTACCGCGATACCGACCTGGAAAAAGTCCGGGAGCGCCTTTGAGGACCGATTCACATATACGCAGAAGTTCACGCAGCTAACACATTCGCTCAAAACACCCGAAAACACCCGAAAAGGGGATTACAATTTGTAATCCCCTTGAGATGATATTTTCAAAATCGTAACCGTTATCAACCAATCTTCTACACATATGTTATACTGGTAAATTATTTTAATAATTTATTTGTAAACGAGTTAGCAATTTCATACCTTTGCTTGTGAACTTTTTATTTAAAAAAATTTTATTTAAAAAAAAACTATTAGATTAACGCTTATGGTAAGAAAAATTCTACTATCGTTAATTGCTTTATTGGGGGGGGGAATATTACTCTCGCTGGCCCAGAGTAAGCAAATTTCCGGAACAGTCACCGGTCCCGACGGGAAACCGGTCGCCGGAGCAACGGTTATGGTCGACGGCTCGCATGTCGGCACGACCTCAAACGGAGACGGTAGCTTCACCATCACGGCTCCCGGAAACGGATCGCTGGTCGTATCCTTCATCGGCTATGAAACCCAGAAGGTGGCCATCGGAGGCAAGACCCGAATCAACATCTCGCTCAAAGAAGACGCACAGGCCATCGACGACGTGATCGTAGTGGCCTTCGGTACAGCCAAGAAAGACGCCTTCACCGGAGCGGCGAAGGTGATCAAATCCGACGATCTGATAAAAACGCAGTCTTCGAACGTCGGGGATGCCCTCGTCGGCAAAATCGCCGGCGTGCAGTTCTCCTCCGCCTCGGGCCGTCCGGGTTCCGGTCAGAAGATTTACGTGCGCGGCTACGGTTCGATGAATGCCAAAAACGACCCGCTCTGGGTTGTAGACGGCGTGCCCTACGAAGGCGACATCAACAACATCAACGCTGCCGACATCGAGTCGATCAGCGTCCTCAAGGACGCCGCGTCGAACGCCCTGTACGGCTCCCGCGGCGCGAACGGCGTAATCATGGTCACAACCAAGCGTGCGAAGGCCGGCGAGGCCACCGTGACTTTCGACGGCAAGTGGGGCATCAACACCCGTGCGTTGCAGACCTACGACATCGTGGAGGATGCGGGCGAATACTACGAGATGCACTACAAGTCGCTGTACAACTATTACACGCTCGACCAGAAGTACACTCCCCTGGCTGCCAACATCGCCGCCAACAAGCTGCTGACGTCGAACGATCCCGGCGGTCTGGGTTACAACGTCTTCACCGTGCCCGACGGCCAGAACCTCATCGGCGAAAACGGCCGTCTCAATCCGCGTGCGAAGCAGGGCCGCCTGGTAACCGACGCCAAGGGCCAGCAGTTCTACCTGCAACCCGACAACTGGCTCGACGAAATCTACAAATCGTCGTCGTTCCGTCAGGAGTACAACGTCAGCGTTTCCGGCGCGACGGACCGCGCCAATTTCTTCGCATCGCTCGGCTATCTGGACAACACGGGTATCGTCGACGGTTCGAGCAACGAGCGCTACACCGCCCGTCTGCGCGCGGACTACCAGGCCAAAAAGTGGCTGAAAGTCGGCGGTAACATGTCCTACACCCATTTCGTCTGGAACAACGGCAACAAAACCAACGACGACGGCGAAGGTCAGGGCGAAGGCAACGCCGACGGCGGAAACGCATTCGCCACGGCGATCCGCATGGCGCCGATCTATCCGGTCTACATGCGCGACGGCAACGGCAACATTATGATCGACGAGTACGGATTCAAGATGTACGATACCGGCGACGGCCGCAACGGCGGCGCACTGCGCACCAACGGCGGGAAGAGCAACGACCTGCAGGACATTCAGCTCAACAAATACATCAACGAGGGCAATGCCTTCATGGCCAACGGTTTTGCCGATTTCTCCCTGTACAAGGGCCTGAAACTGACCCTCAACGGAAGCGTGTCGCTCGACGAAACCCGCGGTACGCAGGTGTCGAACCCCTACTACGGACAGTTCGCCGAATCGGGCGGCGCCGTTTTCAAGAGCCACAGTCGGGAGATCGCCTACAATATGCAGCAGCTCCTGACCTACACCAACACCTTCGCCGACGTCCACAACCTCGACCTGCTCTTCGGCCATGAAATGTACAACCGCAAATCCTACGGTCTGTACGGCTCGAAGACCATGATGTTCTCGCCGGACAACACCGAACTCAGCGGCGCCGTCGTCGACTCGTCGCGGTCGGGTTCGTCGGTTCTGGAGTACAACAACGAAGGCTACTTCTTCCGCGGACAGTACGACTACGACAACCGCATCTATTTCTCGGGATCGTACCGCCGCGACGCATCGTCGCGCTTCCACCCCGACCACCGCTGGGGCAACTTCTGGTCGCTCGGCGCAGCCTGGATCATCAACCGCGAGAGCTGGTTCAACGCTTCGTGGGTCAACATGCTGAAGGTCAAAGCATCGTACGGTTCGCAGGGTAACGACAACCTCGGATCGAAAGCGGAATCCTACTACCGCTATACCGACTACCGCGAGATCCTGAGCAGCGGCGACGGCGTTACGAGCGTACTCTACCAGAAAGGCAACCCCGACATCACCTGGGAGACCAACGCCAACCTCAATGTCGGCGTAGAGTTCGGCCTCTGGGACAACCGTCTGTCGGGTAGCATCGATGTCTTCAACCGCAAGACCACCGACATGCTGTTCGAGCTGGCCACTCCGATCGAGTCGGGTTACACGACCATTTTCACCAACATCGGCGACATGGTCAACCGCGGTCTCGAAATCGAACTGAACGCAGACCTGATCCGGACCAAAAACCTCGTGTGGGACTTCTCGCTCAACATGACCCACTACAAGAACAAGGTGACCCACCTGCCGGAGCAGTTCAAAAACAACACGACGGCCGACGGCAAACACGTGGGCCGCTGGCAGAGCACCAAATTCCTCACCGAAGGGGAATCCGTCTTCTCGTTCTACGTTCCGACCTACGCGGGAGTAGACCCCGAGACCGGAAAATCGCTGTGGTACACCTACAAGACCGATGATGCCGGCAACAAGGAGCGCATCAAGACCTCCGATTACTCGGTGGCCTCGCAGGAGGGCCGCGAAATGCACGGAGACGCCCTGCCGGACGTTTACGGCGGTTTCGGCACGTCGCTGCGCTTCTACGGCGTCGATTTCTCGATCGGCTTCACCTACCAGCTCGGCGGACAGGTTCTCGACCAGGGCTACATGTTCTACATGAACTCCCCGGCAGGAACGTCGACCGGAAACAACTACCACCACGACCTGCTCAATTCGTGGACTCCCGAGAACTCCGGTTCGAACATTCCGCGTTTTGCTTACAACGACTCGAATCAGGCAGACGTCTCGGACCGTTTCCTCACCAGCGCATCGTACCTGAACATCCAGAACATCACGCTCGGATATACGCTGCCCAAGCGTATCACGCGCAAGTTCCTCGTCGAGAATCTGCGTATCTACCTCGCCTGCGACAATGTATGGTACTGGTCCAAGCGTCAGGGTCTCGACCCGCGTCAGTCCATCAACGGAATCACGAACCCGTACTACTACGCCCCGATTCGCACCTTCTCGGGCGGTGTAACCGTAACGTTCTAATTTGTTAAACGACGAATATTATGAAAATGAACAACATACTGAAAACAACGGCGCTGCTTCTCGGTTCATCCGTGCTTCTTTCGGGCTGTATCAAGGAGACCTTCCCCGAAAGCGGATACGCCACCAGCGATCAGACTGCCGAATCTCCGTTCGCAAAGGAGGGTCTTATCACTGCGATGCCGACGGTGCTCATCACCAACTATATAGACCTCGGCGAGCACATCGACTTCGGCTACCCGGGCATCTTCGGCGCCACCGACCGCATGGTCGGCGAGGTGTTCCCCGTCAGCGGCAACCTGCCGGGCGGCAACCAGTACTACGACCGCTGGCAGGCATGGCTCTATCCGGGCAACTCGACCGGATTGGCAGCGAACGGCAAGATGTCCCCGTTCTTCTACACCAACTATTACAAGTTCATCTTCACGGCCAATGAGGCCATCGACATCGCAAACCAGAGCGAAGGCGCAGAGGAGATGATGGGCATTGCCAAGACTTTCCGCGCGCTCTGCTACCTCGACCTGGCCCGTCTCTACGACGCGCTGCCGGCCAAGGCTCCCGAACGTCCCGCCTACGAGACCGAGCTGGAAGCCGTCAAGGGGCTGACCGTTCCCATCGTCCGGGAAGATACGAGCATGGAGGAACTGGAGAACAACCCGCGCGTATCGCGTGAGGAGATGTTCAAGTTCATCTTCGAGGACCTCAACACCGCCGAGACCCTGCTGGCCAACTATACGCCGGCGACGAAAAACCTGCCCTCGCTGGCCGTGATCTACGGACTCAAGGCCCGCGCCTACCTCTGGCTGGGCGGATTCACCGAATCGTATGCGGAAGTTCCGACCGGCGACGCCGCTTACCGTCTGGCCGCCGAATACGCCCGCAAGGCCATCGACGCTTCGGGCTGCACGATTATGACCGAAAGCCAGTGGCTCGACCCGAAGACCGGGTTCAACACGGTCAATTCGTCGTGGATGTGGGCCATGATCCAGACCACCGACACCGTGCTCAACAACCTGCTGTCGTGGTCGGCCCACATGGCGACCGAGGCTATCTGGGGTTACGGCTACGGAGCGCAGCCGGGTATCTCGGTATTCAGCTACAACCGCATTTCGTCGGGCGACTTCCGCAAAAAGAGCTTTGTCGGAGCCGACCGCTCGTTCGACGCCATCGCACCCTATACGACCCTGACCGAGGAGGAGTTCGCAACGATAGCCCCCTACGCATCGTTTAAGTTCCACGCGGCCAACGGCGAAAAACGAAACTATTCCACGGGTAACGTGACGAGCATCCCGATGATGCGTGTCGAGGAGATGTACCTGATCGAGGCCGAGGCTACGGCGCACTACGACGCCACCACCGGCAAGTCGCTGTTGCAGTCGTTCATGGCCAACCGCGATCCGGCCTATACGGTTCCGGCGGCCAACGACCTGATCGACGAGATCATTTTCCAGAAGCGGATCGAGTTCTGGGGCGAGGGCGTCATCTTCTACGACCTGAAGCGTCTGAACATCGGCATGCACAACGGCGACACCGGCACGAACGCTCCCCCGATGGCCCAGCTTTCCACGGACGGACGCGCCCCCTGGTGGAACTGCGTGTTCCCGCTGAACGCCGTACAGCAGAATAAGGCGCTTTCGGGCAAGAACAACCCCAACCCGACCCAAACGGTCAAGTCTGTTAAATAAAAAACATCGCTATTTATGAAAAGTATAAAAATATTCTTTCTGGCGACTGTCGCCATCGTCGCGGGGCTGTTCACGGCCTGCAGCGACGATGACTTCAAAGCAGGTCCCGAGGTCGACGGCGCACAGGTCTACTTCCCCGAGAATGTGACCACCCAGCATAGCATCAGCGACGACGTCTCCTCCATCGCCATCCCGGTAAAACGCATCGCCAAGGACGAGGCGCTGACCGTAGCGGTTCTCGCCAGCGACGAGTCGGGTCTGTTCACCATTCCGTCGTCGGTATCGTTCGCAGCCGGCAAGGAGACTTCCGAACTGCTGATCACCTTCGACCGCACCAAACTCGAAGACGGCAAGGAATACCCCCTTTCGTTCCTGATCAACGACGAGGACAACACGACGCCCTACGGCAACCGCAGCCTCGATATTACGGTTATGCCCTGGCCGTGGGTGAAAATGGGAACCGGCAAATTCCGCGAAGGCTGGTTGAGCGATGTATTCACCGGCAATATGTTCGAAATCGATGTCACGGTACACAGCCATAAGTCGAAAGAAGGTATCTACATGGTTGAAGAGATGCTCGGCTGGCCTTATATGACCGAATTCTTCGGAGCTACGCAAGAGGAGCTTTCGGAGCAGTTCAGCTACACTCCGTCCAATATCGTCATCGATTGCAGCAATGCGACTCAAGTGACGATTGAAGAACAATGGTCGGGTATTACCGAAAACAGTAACGGTTACGGAAACTTTATGATCGCCTCGGCGGAACCCGGCACATTGGTCAACGGCGTCATCACCTTCCCGAAGGACGGATTGACCGCAAAACTCGTCGGATTGGATCGCGAATTTCCCGCTAACAGTCAAGGTACGTTCCGCATCATGCTGCCGGGCGCCGAAATAGTCGACTATACGCTCTCCGCCGTATACGACGGCATGAAGGTCAGCGCCGACGGAGAGACGGCGAGCGCCGTCATCAACTTCACCTACGGCGCCGACGTTACGAACATCCGCTATGTTCTCGTCGAAAATGAATTGACCGAGGCCGAAACCGCTACACTTGTCGCAGCGATCGCCGACGGATCAGCCGAAAACATCAACGAGTTGCAGGACTTCACCGTAGGCGGCGAGAAAGTCTCCGCCGAAGCCGTACTGCCTGGAGCCGGAACCTATACCGTAGTCGCCCTGCCCCTTGACAAAGCGCAAAAACCGGTTTCCGGCGAAGCTTCCGCAGCATCGTTCTACTTCCCGGGCATAGGAGGGACCTCGGTTCCCAACGACATCGCCGGCTCGCTCTATAAAGTCAGCGCCTATCCCGATGCCGCAGCATATGTATCGGAGTATCCCGATTACTCATCGGCCGTGTACGAGATCACCGGCACGGAGATGAAGAAGATCAAAACCTACTTCAACAAAACTTCCATAATCGACAATATCGAGATTCAAACCGGAGGCCTGACCCTGCAGGATGTAGTCGATAAATACGGTAAAGAACTCAATGCCGATGCGATGGAAGAACTCGCAACGACCGGAAAATATTGGGACATAATGATCAATCTGACACCGGGCGCATCCTATACGCTGGTTGTCGAAGCAACGAACAACTACGGCAAGAAAAAACTGATCGTGTGCGAACCGTTCGTGACGGACATACCGCCCTATACCGGAGAGTTGATCATCGGGAAATACGGCATGTCCTACGCGGCCAGCGCTGAAGACACGTTCGAAAATGTATTCGAGGTAATACCTACCGTCGGAAGCAACACCGAATTTTTCGTGAAGGATTTCGCCGTAGAGGACGGCACCCAATGGTACGCAACCTATGACTCGGCCAAGTCGACGCTCACGATGAGCGGCGTGCAGCTCGGCCGGGAGGACAACGGCAACCTGCTCGGCAAATTCACGGAGGCGCTCACCCCGGACAAGTCCCGCGGTTACGGTATCTTCTCGTTCGCAACCGAAGAGAGCGAAGGCAGCGATCCGATCGTATTGACGATCGATCCGGCGTCGAAACAAGTTTCAGCGCTGACGACCGACGTCGAGGTTCCCGTTGCTGATTTCACCGTCAACAAGATCGTCGGAGCCTTGGCAGCATACTATGCCGACGGAACGACCATCACGAAGCAGAGCGGAACGACATCCGCAGCATCCGCAGCCAAAGTTCAGGGCGTCCGCACGAAGATCCCGTTCAGCAGCGTCCGTGTTCCGGCCCATATCGGGAAGTCGCTCGACAGCCGTGGTCTCCAGATGAACGCCACATTCGTCAGGAACAGCGACAACACGAACCACGGCGTCCGCACGTTAAGCGTGAAGACGGCGAAATGCGAGCCGCTGCCGAAACAGATCGGCCGCCGCGCCGATTTCAAAATCCGCGAAAACCTCCCGGTTTTGAAATAACCGACGCATATTGTTCCACACGACCCGACACAGTCCGAGCGACCGTGTCGGGTTCTGTGGTCCAATGAAACGAAACATCGGTCACGACATGCACTAATATTAGGATTATAAGATTATGACAAGGACAACAACTTTATGGAGCCTGCTGCTCCTGTCTGCGGCGCTCGCCCTGGGGTCGTGCACCAAGGATGCGACGGAGCAGGCGACGGGTCCCGAACCGGAAGCGAAAGCGGCCTCCAAACTCGTATTCTCGTCGGAGAACGCCGTCAGGGGCGAACTGCTGGTCTGCTTCGGCGAAGAGGCCGTAGCGGGCATCGAATCGTCGGTCATGCAGGTTACGCGTTCGGGCGGCGTCGCCACCCGTTCGGGCATCGCTGATTTCGACGCCGTGCTCGGCAGCATCGGGGTAAAGGCGTTACAGCGTCTGTTCCCGGTAGACGAACGGAACGAGGAGCGCACGCGCGCCGCCGGTCTGCACCGCTGGTACGTTGTGGAGTTCGACGCCGCCGCCGATCTCGACAAGGCGGCCCTCGACATGGCCCGGATCGCCGAAGTGAGCAAGGTGGAATTCAACCAGCAGCTGATGCACGTGCACGAAGGCCGGGTCATCCCGCTGGCCGAAACCGGCGCTGCGCCGCAGACCCGTGCGGCCGTCGGGTTCAACGATCCCCACCTGGGCAAACAATGGCACTACATCAACACCGGCGACAAGTCGATCTATTCGAAGATCAAGGCGGGAGCCGATGTCAACTGCGACGAGGCTTGGAAGCTCTGCACGGGCGACCCGCGCGTTATCGTCGCGGTCGTGGACAACTGCGTGCAGTGGGACCATCCCGACCTGGCCGCCAACATGTGGACCAACACCGCCGAGCTGAACGGCTCGGAAGGCCGTGACGACGACTCGAACGGCTATGCCGACGACATACACGGGTTCAACTTCGTCGACAATACGACGCTGACCATCAGCACCAAAGGCGATGCACCGGACCACGGCACGCACGTGGCAGGAACGGTCGCAGCCGTGAACAACAACGGCACGGGCGTCGCAGGCATCGCAGGCGGCTCGGGCAAAAACGACGGCGTGAAGATCATGTCCTGTCAGATTTTCCACGACAAAGACGGCGGCGACGCGGCCACGTCGGCCAAGGCCATCAAATACGCCGCCGACAACGGCGCGGCGATCATCCAGTGCAGCTACGGCTACCCTGCCGGCTCGGTAACCTCCGACGCGGCCTATTCCAGCGGCGCCAGCGCCGAGAAGCAGGCCATCGACTACTTCATCGCCAAACAGAACTGTGCGGCCATCGAGGGAGGACTGGCCATATTCGCCGCCGGCAACGACTTGACCGGCATATCGGGCTATCCCGGCGCTTACCGCGACTACATCTCCGTAACGGCCATGTCGTGCGACTACACCCCGGCCTACTACACCAACTACGGTCCCGGCTGCAACATTGCGGCTCCCGGCGGCGACGCCTACCAGTCGTATCTGGAAAACATAAATACCGGAGCGTCCGAGGTGTTATCGACCGTCAACGGCGGAAAGTACGGCTACATGCAGGGCACGTCGATGGCCTGCCCCCACGTTTCGGGCGTGGCGGCGCTCGGGCTCTCCTATGCGCTGCAACTCGGCAAGACCTTCACCCAGAACGAATTCACGACGCTGCTGCTGACATCGGTAAACGACATCAACCAATACTGCACCGGAACGAAACAGTATTTCACAGACAAGGGCAGTCTGGCGATGCTCGACCTGTCGCAGTACAAAAAGGGAATGGGCACGGGTTACATCGACGCCTACCAGGTGCTGATGAACGTCCGCGGCATCACCTGCATCCCGATTCCCGTCGGCAGCCAGTACACGCTGAACCTGCAACCGTACCTCGGCGGCGGAAATCTGGACCTGAAGATTACGGAAATCTCCATTTCGGCCGAAGACATGAACCGGCTGGGCATTTCGGCGAACCCGACCATATTCGCCAACCAGATCATCCTCAAGTGCACCAAACCCGGTTCGGCGGTGGTCCGGATCAAGCTGCTCGCCGGAAACGGCAACAACAGCGGAATGAACGGCATGCCGATCACGAAGGAATTCGCCTTCATCGCACGTGAGGTTCATTCCCAGAACGGAGGTTGGTTATAAAACAAGGACACATTATGAAAAGCATCAAACTGTTATTGATCGGCCTCGCCGCGGCGTTCGCGCTGACCGGGTGCGGCGATTCGTCCAAGGATACGCCCGAACCCGAGGGCGACGGCAACGTCGTCGGCAGCTGGCATCTGGTTTCGTGGAGTTCGCTCCAGTCCGCCGACGTCTACCTCTCGTTCAGCGAGTCCGGTTCGTTCGACATCTACCAGCGGCTCTACAAGCCCGAATACGTCCATCTGGACGGCACGTATTCCTACGACAAACCCACGCTCAGCGGCCGGTACAGCGACAACACCCCGTGGGGAAGCGCCTCGTACCGGGTTTCGTTCAACGCGGACGGAACACGGATGACGCTGACCAGCACTTCGAGCACGAGCGACGTCTCGGTCTTCGTCAAGGCCGAAATCCCGTCGGAGATCATCTCCGGCGCGCTGGAGTCCACACCCCAAAGCAGGGCCGAAGATATGCCGCGGTTCCTCTGAACCGCCGTCCTGCCGGCATGCGCCGCAACCCTTCACCGGGTTGCGGCGTTTTGTTTCCGGGCGAAGGCCGCGCCGCGCACGGGACTCTTCCGCACCCCGGCATGCAACTTGCCGAAGCAATAAAAAAGCCGGCAGTAGCGCCGGAAAAATATTTTCCGTAATTCTGGAAAACTTTCGTTAGTGCCTTATACAAAGGACTTTGGGAGAATTACCCATTTTTGAGGTAATGACTTGGCAACTGTGCAATCTGCTGCGTTCTACCTTGAATTGCTTACAAGGAACTCTTATTTTGTTGCAAAGATACGAATTTTACTTATATATAAAAAGCACTGTACTATTTATTATGTCCCTTAGATAGTACAGCACTTGAATATTTGTCTAATTTCTTTTGATATAGAAAAAATGTTTTAAAGGCTATTCTTTGTGATAAGAAACCATATCTCCCTTATCATTTCGATACATCTCTATATAATCCAAACAACTTGGCTTTAATGCGCCATTAAAGTGGAAAACAAATGTTCTTCTTCCATCATTTGATTCACAACGTAGAGTTGATTCATCTTGTTTTGTTACACGTCCTACAACAAGAGGATTGTATGGTGGTATCATAAATTCAAACGTGCCCTTGCTAAATTTGTAGTAGATGTCTCGTTGGGTTGGACTATCTATAGTTTTTTCTCCATTTCTCCATAAACAGTTTCTTGGTGAACTAAAGTGATTATAATCTTGCCCTGAACCGATTTTATGTGCTCTTATAAAATAGCTCTTCACATAACTACCATAATCAGAACACATTTGAATATTCATTTTATAACCATTAATACCATAATCCCGTTCTTCTACTCCATAGTGTCCTTCTCCATATTTTACCATGTATGAAAACACCTTATCAGCAACATTGAAGTTTCTTGATGGGATCTTATCAATAAGACCTTCCGAGAAGTAATCTAATTCAAAGTCAATCTGATAAGAACCTTTCAGATAAAGATATGCTGCAAGATAAATAGCTTCTGCTTCAAGGTCTTTTGTATTAAGAGGCATGTGTTTTTTCAGGTCTGTTACACTTTCCTTTACATATTGTTCTATAGGGTCCATAGATGGAGCTTCTGATTGCAGAACTGACTTTATCGTAGATTCAGACTTACAATTGTTTACACTTGAAGATGATTGTGAACTCACATTTTTATCTTCCTTTTTACCGAATAAAAATTCAAAAAAATCCATGTTATTTGTATGATTTAAAGTTTAACACTCTTTTTCTTGTTTCTTTGTAATTGTACCTACATTCATATTGTAATATCTTAAATAAAGATTCAATATTACGACTTGTTAATTTGCCATCCTCCGCACAGATTCCTGTATAAAACAACAAAGCTATTGATTTTGCCTGCTCGTGTTTTGCTGATACAATTTCATTATATGTTTTTTCTTCAATATCAACATATCCTCCCGTATCATTAGGTTTAATAGATGCGTGTTGATAATAGGTAAGTGATTTCATATTATACTTCCATCCCGAAGATATTGATATTTGGGTTGCTAATTCATTACAATAATGCGCATAGTACATATCAGAAATGTACAACAAGTCAGGATTGATATTTATTGGAATTATATACCTTGCCATAGAATCCATAGCAATAGATGCCCTATTTACATAAGCTTCCTGTTGAAAGATTTCATCATTTGTTGTACAGGCTAATTTTGTCAAATATAGATAATCATATGAATAAATCTTTCTATATAGTTCCATATGGTTTTTAGGGCACATCAATAGTAATAATCTAAAAGTATTTGCTGCCCCAGCTAATCCATAATCACTATTCCAATATCGATTCGGGAACATTGCAAGTTGATTTATACTTCGATAAAGATAATTTAGCCCTTCTTCGAACTTTTGCCCATACATATACATACCTGCTATATCAGCAAGTATATATGGATGCTCTGTATCTTTAAATTCAAATATGATAGAATTTAATACAAAAGTAGGAATTTCATATAATGCTAATGAAATTCCCCTTGTACGCCAAGGAGAATTTAAATCTTTGAATTTAGGCTTGTCATTTTGTGCATTTTGAACTTTGAGGACATAATTATCCACAAACGAATCATCTATGCACAAACTTCTATCAATCATAGTAATTTCAGACATTTCATAATTCTTACATTTATTGTGTAGATACAGTCCCAACTCTTTAAGTAAAGATATGATATACTCATTGTGTATTTTATTCACATAAAAATCAAACATCATAGGAAAGAGCCAATTGCCCTTTTTCTCTTGAAAACAAATGGGATGTTCATGTGCAAATTGACTGAACGATTTTGGGTCAGCAGACTCAATTTTCTCAAGGAGAGTTTTGATGTAATAATTATCTTCCATACAAAAAACTTAATTATCAATGTTATGATAGATTTTCTCCCTGTAATGTTATCAACCGCTTCTTAACAGTCCCGTTCTTACAGGATTTTACTATAGAAATTATGACTTCATCCATACGTGGCACTTCCAATTTTCTGTATTCATTTGTATCATCACAGAAAACCACAAGATACATCTTTTCGATAATTATGTCATAATTTCTTTCGAGAATATAGCGATATAGGTTCTGTTGAATACAATAATGCCAATATGGCGTATCCTCAATTTGATTGAGTTCACCTAACCCTTTCTCGCCATAGTTGTTTACCGCAATCGGTTTACCCCAAAAATCGACAATGCGATGACTACGTTTCCAATCATATATGTCAAAAACATCTCCACGTTTATGTATCATATCTATTGTACCAGCAATTTTTAGTTCGTCATCATATATAGCCCATTCTGTTCTAAACGGTTTAAATTTGTGGTTTTCGAGAAACTCTATGAATTGCATATATTCAAGTTCAAGAGAAATTTGTTCTTCTATGTGAACATATTTTCCGTCATATTTGAAAGAGAATTCTTGTTGATATGGAAGTCCCTTATAATAGTTTTCTATTTGTTGGTGCATAAAAGTTCCGACATCACGTGAACACGCACCTTTTGAATCCCATTCTTCAAGAATCTGTCCTTGTGATATATTTCGTTGATTAGCTTTATATTCTGACCAATAGTATGAATCAAATGGCTTAAAGAAACAAGATATCACACTGCTGACAGGAATAAATTGTTCCTGTCCATCATATAGATAAATATGTTCTTGTGGATAGAATTGAATATGAACGTCTTTTTCGCAAAAAACAGGTTCTCCTATTTTATAGTTTACTTTTCTATTTGAAGAAAACACCAATGGTTTCATTCTCTTGGCACAAACCCTTTCTTTTTCCGTTTGTGTTATGTCTGCAATTTCAAGTTTCTCATTGTCAACAATACCAAATTCATGGTTCAAGTATTTCTCGCGAGTATTTTCACTTGCCATAACTTTGGCTTCGATTTCTGTCCATCGTTCAATTTCCTTTGGAGTAGAACATGAGAGAAAATCGATTGGTAAAACCATAGAGGGTTGTATATAATGAAGAACTTGTGCTATAAAAGCCGCACATCCCTTAGGATTGGAAAAAACTTGATATTCAGTAAAACGAATAACAATCCATCCGATATTATTCAGAAGTGCATCACGAAAATCATCTCCACATCCTATATAATGTATAGGTTTTCGTGTAAATGCAGCATATGGTTCGTCTATTTCAATGTCTATTCTTATAGATGGGTGCTTTTTGCATATAATCGCTATATCTGGTTCAAAAGGCCTGTTATCTTCTACAGGAAGTATATTGCAATCACCGAGTATAAGTAAATCACATCCCCTGAAAGTATCTTGTAGATAATTTTGGAATTTAGCTTCACTGAACCCTCTTCTTGCTATAGCTTTTCTTCTGTATGGAAAAACAATACAGCCATCTTCAGGATATTTAGTTACTGGATATTTCCAGTTACTCTTATCTTGGACAACTGATGGCATCAAATAATCAACATATTGAACATCAAAATCATCAACCACTCCAACAGCATAATCACTTTCTATTTTTTTCTCTGTTTTGCAAATGACATCTATCAATTCTTTATCTACGCTTTTAGACAAAGCAAAATCTTTAACCTTCTTGACTTTTTCTTTTGCCGTCTCAATATCAGCAGACTTTAATGCATTAGAAATAGAATTGATTTCATCTTTTATTTGTTTTTGTTGCTGCACTTCTATGTTCTTTTTATCAATGAGTTTTTGCATCTCTTCCCGAGAAAACTCTTTCATTAAAGAAATATAAACAATACAGGGCTTTTGATGCTTAAATTTCTGTATTACAGATTCGCATCTTTTTACAAACAAGTCTTGTGTTGTTACTCCATCAATAATAACAACATAGTTTGAAGATAATTCATCTATATGATGGAGAGCACATGATTGAAATCCAAGTACAGCCAAATCAAGAGTTAAAAACTGAACTTGAAGATTTTCATCGAATTCAGCCCCATATGCGATTACTTGCACAGGGACACCCAATGATTTTATAAAGTTACTAATCTCTATGTTGATATAAGAAGGGGTATTTATTTTTCCCTCCTTATATTTATCTATATTAATGTTATTCTCTTGCGTCTGTTTAAAATGAGTGTAATCTAAATCGGTTGCAGTGCAAAAACTTGAAAAAAAGAATTGCCATATGCGATATTCTCCTTGTATGATATTTCCTTTATAGTCGGTTTTTTGAAAATTCATGTTATAAAAATAGCAACCAGAATGTGGCGTTGTAGATTTTTTGCTACGACATAACTTACTAAAAGCTATTTGTGCCTTTTCCCATTCTTCGGTACTTAAAAACTCTTTTTGCCGCCTATCGAAATCTATTATTTCCGTAATATTACTTATTATTATTGATTTGTTTGCAGAAGGATGTTCTTTTTGCCAACAAGTAAGTCCATCTGAATAGTTGGCTTTAATCATATTATATTCAGTTGATACCTGCTTTTCTCGTTGTATTCTTTCCAATTCGAGCTTTTCTCTCTTTTCCCATTCAACTTTAGGGAATGAGAGGAATTTATTTATATCTTGTTTTGTAAGATTGTTTTCAGACTGGAATATTCGTAATTCTTTTCGAAAGAAAGAGTATGCATTAGGATATATATCTTTTTGATGCTTAAATTTCTTTATTAAACGCTTGGTTGATAAATTTGATATAAATATAAAAGCTATAAGAATGGCTATTAAAATTCCTATAATTATGCATACGACTTTAAAACCTTGAGTAAGTCCCCAAGTTATAAGTGCTAGTAGGGCATATCCAATACAACCCCATTTTTTTTCTGAATCCATAATTCTTACTTATAAATATATAAAGCGTGAACTGCACAGCCACGTCTTTATTTGGAGGTCGTAGGAAACCTTGCATACAGATGTAGTAATAGCAGCCCACGCTATAGCGTGAGAACCACTATGCCATCTGAGTATGCAATTTGAAAATTTCCTACGTTTCCAAATACTTGATGCGCATAACGCTTCTTTCTTATCTAATATGTTTTGGAAAGAGTTACCTCAATCCGATACAAAGGTAAGAAAAATCCGTGATCTGCCATTCAAACATCACGGATTTTTTTGATTTACAGTTTCATACTCCTATTCTGTCTTGGTTTCGGTATTCCGATAGCTTCTCTAAACTCATTCATTTTCTTTCTGAACCAGTTCACGTGTGAAACCCCGTCTATCTTGAAATCGAATCTACCGTTTTCGTCCTGTCTGATGGAACAGACGGAGTGTCGGGTATCAAAACTTCGGTTAAATTCGGAAGAATAGAGTTCGCCTTTTATCCCGACCTCCTTGAACTCGCACAGTCTTCTGATTATTCCGTCATTGAACCCCAATCGGTCACGCAGGAAGTTTATTACAGGCATCAGCTTCTCCACATACGGGAAATAGCGTCTGACAAAATCCGTAAACTCCGACAGCTTGCGGTGCTGTTGCTCGTAAGCGTTTCTTATCTCCTGTATCTGTTCGGCTTGTTGCCGTTCCCGTTGTCGGGCTTCGTCTTCAAGTTCAAGGATGCGGTCTTGCAAGTCCTCGTTCCTGCGTTCCAACGATTTCATTCTTCCACTTCCGAAAAGAGAACCCACACTGCTTGCAAGGGCGGTTGCCGTATCGGTGGCTGCGCTTTTGAGCTTGTCGGTGCGGATTTCCGCTTTTACCTGTTTCAGTTCCTCCTGCGCCTCGGCTTTCTTCTCCTGTAACAGTCTGGTTTCGGTTTCAAGGGTTTCATTTTTCTTTTTCAAGTCCCGATAATACTGCATGGTGGTAGTGTGCCGTGCTTCCGAGCCCCGTACCCCACGTTGCAATCCGTATTTCGTCATCACCCTTGCGTAATTGTCGTGGTAGGCAATCAGGGTCTGGCGGTTGAACAGGTCATCGGCACACAAACGGACGGAATTTGTTTTCTTGCGGTACTTGCGCTTACCGTCCGTCTGTTCTTTCTTGGCTTTGCGCCTTTCACCCGTCACGATAGGAACAACGGCTGCGTGGATGTGCGGAGTCTTCTCGTCCATGTGCAGATGGGCGGCAACCACATTGTCTTTGCCGAATGTGGCTTGCAGCCATTGGATGCTGTCGTTGCACCATTCGTCGAGCTTTCCTTTTTCCTGTATGTTCATCATGTCCTCGTGCGTACCCGACAAAACCACCCGGACAACGCGGACTTGGTCGTGCGTGATTTTCCGTCTGATGCCTGCCGTGTTCAGCCTGTGGGCAATCGCTTCATCCCTGCCGTGAACGCCATCAGGGTATTCGACAAGCACCCTGTTCAGATGTGTTCTTGTCGGGTCTGCGTTTTTAGGTATTATCTTTCTCTCTATATGGTCGGACTGCGTGGTGTCCGATGTACCCTTTGCCTTCTTAATGTCCAATGAAAAATATCCCATATCATTACTGTTTTTGCGGTTATCGTTATGTTTCTTCTCTCTGCCTGTGGCATCGGCTCACAGGGTTTATTATGCAAATGAACCATTGCAGCACTCGGCATAATCCAAACGAGTTTGGCTTCTGCTCTCGTTTGCACAGGGTTTCCAAAGGGATTTCCCTTTGGCTCGATAGGGTGTTTTTAGCGTTACGGAGTAATGCGTGAAGAAAACGCCCTATTGAGCTATGGTATTTCTGTCTAAATACCTTGGGAGAGCGGACGTGCATATTACAGATGAAATCCCCCTTTCTTTTTCGGTGGCTGCATCATCCGCCTTGCGGATTGGACTTGCTTCTTCTCCTTTATCGGCTCTGCCGATTGGGACAAGGGCTTACCGCACAGGTAGTCGTTCAAGTCCTTATAATCACGATAGTACATTGACTTGTCAAGCATCCGTTCCCCGAACTTCTCTTTCAGCTTCTTGCAGGTGCTCCGTCCAGCCGTGTCGTTGTCAAGGAAACAGCCGATTTGGGTGTAGGTTTCCAATAAGCTTTCCGCTTTCGCAAGATTGGAAACGGAGTTCAGTATGACATAGTCCTGTGTGTCCAATCGCGGGTGTTGCGGATTGTTTCTTACTCGGATGGTAAGGAATGAGAGGTAATCCATGAACCCCTCGAACAGGTAACACATACATCGTTGTCCGTCCTGCTGTCGGATATGAGTGATGTCTTTCGGGGCGACACATCCCTTGAAGTATCTGTTGCGCACTTCATATCCTCCTGCCATGTTCGGAAAGCCGATGGCAAAATAGGGTTTGTCGGCATTCATAAACCGAAGCTCCCTGCATTCTCTTTTGGCAAGTCCGATGTTTATTCCCCTTTCTTGCAGATAGGCTATAAGAGCAGGAGAGGACAACTCACCAACCCTTAATCCCTGATAAGGCTGATTGTCGGAATGCTGTCTGCCAAAAGAGAACGATGCAGGGCGGATGTATGCTGTCTGCTCCTCTATGCGTTTCAGCAGATAGGCTACATCTTCCGAACGGTAGAGTTCCGCTGCCAATGCAATGATATTACCGCCTTTGCCGATGCCGAAGTCGTACCATTTTTCAAGCTCGGTGTTTACCTTGAACGATGCGTCCGTTTCTTCCCGTAACGGTGATTTGTACCACAGGTTCCTGCCTTGTTGCTTTACAGGCGTATAGCCCAGACTTTGCAGATAGTCTGCCAGTTTGATTTGCTTTACATCTTGGATTGTCATATTACATATGGTTTTGAAGTTGATGAAAATTTGTTGATTTGATGAATTGTCAATGTAATATATTTATATACAGCCTCGTAACCTCTCAACATCTTCTCAACAAACCACTCGCCAAAAGAAAAATCAACAAACGGGTGTCGGTGGTCTCTCAACTTCTCTTTTGGCTTGTTGAGATTTTGTTGAGAATGTATATCGTTTATTGTCAGTGTATTTATACCCATATTCAACAATTCAACAGAAAAATGATAATATTACAGGGATTCAAGTTGCTCCCTTGTGACGGTGTAGAAGCGTCCCACTCTCCTTATCGGCTCATACCGACACTCCCGATTGCAGTTGAACTGGTAGGTGGTATAAGTCAGTCCGTTTGGCGCAGGGGTCAGTTTCCAACATTCCTGCAACACTTTTCGGACTTGGTGTTTCTCCACCTTTACCTGTGAGTGTACCAGCAAAAGAAGAATGTCGCTGTAACAGAAAGAGAATGTATCCGTGCCGACACTGTCCATGATGTCAAGGACAAGTTCGTGCATCTCTATCTCCAATCGGTTGCGGTTGCTGCGGATAATCTTCTGCAAGGCTTCTGTATGCAGCAATGTGGGGTTGAACCACATCCGGCTTTCCTTATCGGTGGATAGCTGTCTGTATTGCAGGAAATGGAGAAAGGCGGGTATCTCCGCTTTCAGTTTTTGCAGGAAGTCGGTGTCATCGGACTGCAAGCGGTCTATCTTGCGCACCCAATAGCGTGTTTCCCCTGCATCTATGATTACGGGCAGATACTCGTTGTTGGAGCACAGCACGAATTTGGCGAAGAATGCAATCTCGTCACGGTCTTTGCCTTTGGCTTCCACCTTGTAGGATAAGGTAGTGCTGAGGTTTTTCAACCGTTCGCTGTCCTCCCTGCGGTTGAGCAACACCTCATCCACCACGATAAGGAGCTTACCCGCCCAATCGGAATTGAACTGGCTGCGGAAATCCTCGTTGGTGTTGAAAGTCACATTGTTCTGAAAAAGGGCTTTCAGAAAGTTCAGGAAGGTGCTTTTGCCCGTGTTGCGTTCTTCCGACACCAACAGCAGGATAGGCAACTTCTGAATCGGTTGCAGGTAGAGCAGTTGCAGATAGTCCATCCCCAACTCGTATTGTTCCCCGAAGATGTGATGCAGCAATGAACGGATAGAGGGGAAATCCCCTTGTCGGGGTACATGGTCTATCGGTTCGTAGAGGTTAAGGAATTTGCCGACCACGGAACGGTAGCCGATGTGTTCGGGTACTGTGCAGAAGCCGTCATACTTGGGAACGCTGCCGATGTAATCCTTGCCGTAATCCTGTCGCAGGGTCTCGTTGTTCCATGCGATGCGTTTCTTCACATACCCTCCGTTCAGTCTCGGTTGCTCCACAATCTTGTAGAGCATTGTCCCGACACGGATAAATTCTTCCTTTGCCATGCCGCCATCCGATGGCGGTCTGTGGCTGTCCTGTTGTTCGATAGCTGACATAATCAAATGGTTTTAAGTTTGAAAATTACCAGCTGTAAAAATATAATCAATTATCGGATAGGTTGTTATGCAAAACACAGCAGAATGGTGACAAATAGCCCCCGAAACAAAAACTTTCAATGGTTTGAGGCAGGAAACGGGTTGTGCAAACGGAAAAACTCCCGAAAAGCGAATGTCGGATTACGCTTTTCGGGAGAAAAAGTCAGAGCGTCTGTCGTTCTGTCGTACTGACTTAATGAATTACTGACTTACCGAGTGAATAATGTCAGGCATGCAGCTACGAGAAGTATTCGGATTTGGATATACCGTTGGTATTCAGCGAGAAGAAGATGCTTGTTTTCTCTTTTCGCAGGTACAGTCTTTCAAGAACGGCATTACGTACCTGTTCCGCTCTGAATGTGCCGATATGGAAAGCGAGGGCGACTATCGCTTCAAGGTTGTAAACCTCCATACTGCAATTATCGGATACCCGTATGCTTCGCCTTATCCCATATTCCCTTAAAACTCCGCTCTTGCAAAGAGCCTTCAGTCCTGCACGGAATGTCGGGGCGGTTACTCCGAACAGGTCGCAAAGTTCCCATTCGCTCATGGCGGTTGCGCCTATATCGGTCGGCAAGGTGATGTTGCCATTGCCGTCCGTTGTGATGATGCTTCGCTTCATGGCTATGCTTGGTTATGGGGTTACACTTCCGAACGATGCGTTCAGTTTGTTGCCGAACATCGACAGGTCATTGTCAAGTTTCTGTGTGGTTATTTTCGCATAGATTTGAGTCGTGACAATGTTCGTGTGTCCCAGAACACGGCTCACGCTTTCAATGGGCATCCCCTTGCTAAGAGCCAGTGTTCCAAATGTATGACGTCCGCAGTGGTAGGAGATTTGCTTCTCTATTCCGCATTCCGCCATTACCTTTTTCAGTTGTTTGCACATCGTCCAATAGTTGATTTTCCCGAAAACCAGCCTGTCTTCCGACAGATACTTGTACCGTTCGATTATCTGCAAGGGAATATCCAGCAGCTTCACTTGGAACGGGACATTTGTCTTGTGCCGTTTCGACAATATCCATTTCTCACCGTTCACCTCCACTATTTCGTCCGTTGTGAGTTCTTTCATATCCACGAAAGACAAGGCGGTGAAGCAGGCGAAAATGAACAGGTCTCGCACCAATGCGAGGGTGGGGTTGTCAAACTCGTGCGCCATGATTCTTTTGATTTCGTCCTCTGTCAGATATTCCCGTTCCTTAACATTCGGGCTGATATGGAACTGCGCAAACGGATTTCTCGGTATCAGTCCGTTATAGTGCGCACGCATGACCACGCCTTTCAGCCACATGCAGTTCAGCCAGATGGTGGCGTTTTTCAGTCCCCGTTCAGCCGTAAGATAAGCCGCAAACTCCTTGATGAAGTCGGGCGTAAGTTCCAGCATGGACATGTCCGTCCGTCTGTAGAATGACTTGATAAAGGCTGCGACATAGTTCCTTGCCCTTACCATGACCTTATATGTGCCGATGCTGCGGTCTTTGCCGACACGTTTCAGGAAGTTGGCGCAATCCTTGTCAAAAGCCTTTATCAGTGTCTCATACTCGCTTCCGACCCCTTGGTAGGCATTGCGCACCATTTCAGCCGTTACGTATGCCTCTCGGTCGGATATGCGCTGATAGTGCTTGATGATTTGCGCCTTGATGTTGTCCAATGCCAGATTGACGTTCCGTGCTTCGGCACTCTTGCCTTTGGCTCGGTTGCCTTTCGCATCCCAAAGGGTTTTCGGGATGGTCTGCTTGCAACTGAACTGCGCCACAGTACCGTTGATTGTCACTCGTCCCATGATGGGGACAATACCGTCTTTCTCCTTGCTGCCGTTCACGTAGAACAGCACTTTGAATGTACTTCTTGCCATACTCGTTTTTTTTGTTTGCAAAGTTAAATATCAACGAGTTAGACCTTGATACGCAAATCGGTGACAAACGGTGCAATAGCATCTCTCATATGTTAAATCTTACTCTTTTACGGGTAATGATTTGCAAACCATTCTTCTTCTTAAATCCGCTTTTCTTTGCGTTTTCCGATTTTTCGGCTTGTCATCATTTGACATCGTAACAACTCTGATATTAAGTCGTTTAGCGTCATTTCTCCCGTTTTTCGAGGTTATTCCAGAGATTTTTCGTAAATTTGTGCCAAAACAAAACAAAAAAGGTTTATGGCAATTACCGAAATACTTCCCGGCATCCACTACGTCGGGGTCAATGACCGCACCACCACGCGCTTCGAAGCCCTCTGGTCGCTTCCGATGGGCGTGTCGTACAACGCCTATCTGGTCGCAGGCGAAAAGATCGCCCTGATCGACACCGTCGAAGAGTCCTTCGGCAGCCGCCTCGAAGCCAACATCCGCGAGGCCATCGGCGAAAGGAAGATCGATTATCTGGTCGTCAACCACATGGAACCCGACCACTCGTCGTCGATCGCGGCGCTGCGCCGCATCTATCCCGACATCGAGATCGTCGGCAATGCCAAGACGCTCCAGATGATCGAAGGGTTTTACGGCATCGCCGGGGGCACGGTCGAGGTCAAGGAGGGCGACACGCTCGATCTGGGCGGCAAGACGCTGTCGTTCCACATGATCCCGATGGTGCACTGGCCCGAGACGATGGTCACGTGGTGCGCCGGCGACCGGACGCTCTTCTCCGGCGACGCCTTCGGCACGTTCGGGGCGCTCGACGGCGGCATCACCGATTCGCAGGTCGAGACCGACCGCTACTGGGACGAGATGCGCCGCTACTACGCCTGCATCGTGGGCAAGTACGGCGGTCCCGTGCAGAAGGCGCTCCAGAAGGTCCGCACGCTGCCCGTCGGAACGATCTGTTCGACGCACGGACCCGTATGGCAGCGGCAGATCGCAAAGGTTCTGGATATTTACGACCGTCTGAGCCGCTACGAAGGCGAACCGGGCGTGGTCGTGGCCTACGCCTCGATGTACGGCAACACGGAGCAGATGGCCGAGCGCATCGCGCGCGAACTGGCCTCGCGGGAGGTCGGCCCGATCCGGGTCTACAACCTCTCCTACGCCGACCCGTCAGTGGTCCTGCGCGACGTTTTCCGTTTCGACACGCTGATCGTCGGCGGCCCGACCTACAACGGCAACCTGTTCCCGCCCGTGGCCGAACTGCTCGACCGCATCGCCGCGCGCGGCATTCCCCGGCGCAGATTCGGCTGGTTCGGTTCGTTCTGCTGGGCCGGAGCCTCGGTGCGCCTGCTCGCGGAGTTCGCCCAGAAGATGAAGTGGGAACCCCTGTGCGATCCCGTGGAGATGAAACAGGGCTACTCGCACGAGATGTGCGATCCCTGCGCAACGCTGGCGGAGGCTGTCGCCGGATGCAGGTGCGGAAAATAGAACGACGCAGGGGCGGTCTTCGGACCGCCCTTTTTCGTACTGCGGCGGGGATATTTCGAAAAAAAGACTATATTTACATTCCGAAAGAAAAAACTCCAGGAATTATGATGAAAATTGCAATCGTGGGAACGGGTTACGTAGGACTCGTATCGGGGGCCTGCTTCGCCGAAATGGGACTCGACATCACCTGCGTGGACATAGACGCCGAAAAGATAGAGGGTCTGAACGCAGGCGTTATCCCGATCTACGAGCCGGGACTTGAGGAGCTTGTGCGGCGCAACGTGGAGGCGGGACGCCTGCATTTCACCACCGACCTCACAGAGTGCCTGCCCCATGTCGAGGTGGTCTTCTCGGCCGTCGGAACCCCGCCCGACGAGGACGGTTCGGCCGACCTGAAATACGTTCTCGACGTGGCCCGCACCTTCGGTCGCCACATCCGGAAATACACCGTGCTGGTCACCAAGAGCACCGTCCCCGTGGGCACGGCGCAGAAGGTGCGCGCCGTGATCGAGGAGGAACTCGAGAAGCGCGGCTGCAAGGTCCCGTTCGACGTCGCCTCGAACCCCGAATTCCTGAAGGAAGGTGCGGCGATCAAGGACTTCATGTCGCCCGACCGCGTGGTCGTGGGCGTCGACAGCGAACGGGCGCGCAAGCTGATGGCCAAGCTCTACCGGCCGTTCCTGATCACCAATTTCCGCGTGCTGTTCATGGACATTCCCTCGGCCGAGATGACCAAATACGCAGCCAACGCCATGCTCGCGACGCGCATTTCGTTTATGAACGAGATCGCCAATCTGTGCGACCGCGTGGGCGCCGACGTGGAGATGGTCCGCAAGGGCATCGGCTCCGACGCCCGCATCGGCAACAAGTTCCTCTACCCCGGCTGCGGCTACGGCGGTTCATGCTTCCCGAAGGACGTGAAGGCGCTGGCCCACACGGCCCGGGAACACGGCTACACGATGCAGGTCATCGAGGCCGTCGAGCGGGTCAACGAGCAGCAGAAAGGGATTGTTTTCGAGAAATTGCAGACCGCGTTGGGCGACCTGCGGGGCAAGGTCGTCGCAATCTGGGGGCTGGCCTTCAAACCCGAGACCGACGACATGCGCGAAGCTCCGGCAACGGTGGTGATCGGCCGCCTGCTCGATGCCGGAGCCGAGGTGCGGGCCTACGACCCCGTGGCGATGCCCGAAAGCCGCCGCCGGATGGCCGACCTGCCGATCCGCTACGCCCAGACGATGTACGAGGCCGCCGAAGGCGTCGACGCTGTGGCCCTCCTGACCGAATGGAAGGAGTTGCGCATGCCCGACTGGACACAGCTGCGCGCGACGATGCGGGGCGACGCGGTCGTCGACGGCCGCAACATTTTCGACAAGCCCGAGGTCGAAGCGGCGGGATTCCGCTACTTCGGCATCGGAAAATAAAAAACCGGGCCGGTTCTCTTTCAGATCACAGCATCGGAACCACCGTCACGTAGATCGCTGCGATGATGGCCGACGTGATGACGCCCATGATATTGGCTCCCAGCGCGTCGGGCAGGATCATCGACGAGGGGTTGTCGTGCGCGACGATCTTCTGCGCGACCTTGGCCGTCGTGGGCACGCAGCTGACGGCGGCGATACCGATGACGGGGTTGAAATTGCCCCGCTTGAAGAAATACATGAGGTAACCGCCCAAAATGCCCCCGATGCCCGAAATCAGCAGGGCAAGAATCCCCAGGACGAGCAGTTTGAGCACCGTGGGGTCGAGCAGCGTGTGCGCGTCGCACAGCACGCCCAGCAGGATTCCCAGGAAAAACGTCGAACCGTAGAGCATCGGTCCGCTGATGAAATCGTTCACATGCTTGAGTCCCGACTCCTTGATCACCACACCGATGAAGAGCGAGAAGAAGAGCGGAGCGGCCACCGGGAAGAGCAGGCACAGGATCACGCACATCACCACGGCGAACGAAATCTTGGTCGCGGCGCTGTACTGCTTCACCGGTTTCTTCGCCGGTTTCATCTTGATGGCGCGCAGACGCTTGGGGACCATCGCCCGCACCAGGTAGGGATAGCCGCCGTAGGTCAGGCCGAGATAGAGATAGGCGACGACGGTGATCGGCACGAAGATCTCCTTCGAGAGGTTGAGCGAAGTGAAAAGCACCATCGGCCCGTCGGCCCCGCCGACCATCGCGATCGAGGCGCTGTCGCTGGGACTCAACCCCATCGAATAGGCGATCGGCAGCACAGCGAACGTGCCCAGCTCGGCGCACAGCGCGAGGAACATGCTCTGCAAGGGCTTCGCCAGCACGAAATTGATGTCGAGCATCGTCCCGATGCCCATGAAAATCAGACAGGCTATCAGTCCGTTGCTGAACGTGAAGGTGTAGATCGGTTGCAGGAAGTCGATCTGCAAAATGTTCATCAGCTGGTCGGTTTCCGTGACCATGGGGTCCAGAAACAGGTTGCCGTGCATGCCGCCCGGAAAAATCAGCACCCCGGCGTTCACCGCCGCCATGCCCAGCCCCATCGGAATCATCACCAGCGGTTCGAGCACGCCCCTGCGCCCCAGGTAAACCAGCAGGATGCCCAACAGAATCAGCCCGATACGCGCATACATGATCGCGGAATCGGCTTGCAGCAGGGTCGAGATTCCCTGGAAAATATTGCCAAGATCAAACCGTTCCATGGTGCAGCTCGTATAAACGGGTCATCTCGCTGTCTTGCCGTGCGGCATCCCCGGGGGTGCCGAGGTGGTATTCGGCCAGAGCGTCCATCGCATGGTCCGCATCCGGATCGGCGGAAACGTCCCCGCCGATCCGGGCGACCGAACGGATGTAGCGGTCGGTACGCGCAATGTCCATGCGGTAGGCGCGGCCCCATATGCGGCCTTTTCTCAACAGCGCGGAGATCTCCGTTCCGTTAAGCCGGGAGAAGAAAAACGTCATCAGTTTGAGTACGTACGCGAAGGCCATTCCCACGATAAACGTGAAGCCCATCATCAGCGACGTCTCCCCGATCATATGCATCAAATCCATTTTTTTACATTCATCAAAGTTTTACCATCGGGTGTGCCGGAACATTCTGCGCATGCGGCAAAGCATGCCGAACGTCGTTCGCCGCACCGGCGTCGGTGCGACAGCCCGGAGTCCGCACACGGAAATCCGACGTACGATGCACGGACGGCATCATACGCTTGAAAGCGAAAGGATTTGACGGCTAAATGACCAGAACGCCGAACCGGAGGTAGTCGGCGCGATGGAAAGGCAGGGCGGTCTGCCCGCCGCGCAATAAAGAAGAGACGACGTATTTCGTGCAGCAGCCCTGCGCCAGCGGGAAATGCCGCCCGGAGCAGACGTCACGGTCGCCGCCCGACACCCGCTGCGGACCTTCCACCGGCTTGCGCAGCGACCGCACGGGGCAAGGCACGGCCGTCCGGACGGTCTCCGTCGCCACGCAGTCCCCGTATTTGAAACCGGCAAGGAAACATTCCGCCGTCTGCCGGACCGCAGCCGCAGCCGGCACTCCGGACTTCGCCCCCGAATCCATGACGGACGAGAGGGAGGAGACCAGCAGAAAGAGGAATATGAAGACCGATGTTTTCATAGCGTACGGAAATACCCGTACCACAAATTTAGTACAAATCCGGAAGACAAGCAAGTTCGCGGCGGTTTTCTTTCAATTCATTTCCGGCCGGAGGTCGGACGAAGCCGTTCTCCGCCCCCGACCGGCCATGCAGGCCAGCCGGACGGGCACAAAAAAGGCCGGGAAATCCCGGCCCGGAAGGTATGGACTGCGTCTACCTGCGCACCTTGACGATGATCTTGCGCACCGTGCCCTCGCCCACCATCGGGGCGTGCCCGTCCTCGGGGAAAAGCACCGTAAACTGCCCCGGACGCATCGTGTAATAGGTCTGCGGCACGTCGTCGAAGAGCTGGATGTCATTCTCGACGCTGAATTCGCCCAGCGGCTTCTTGAGCTCCCTGCGCTCGCTCCAGCCGAAGGACTCCTCCTCGCCCCGGATGAGAACCTGGATGTCGATGTACTCGTTGTGGATTTCGAGTTTGGCGTCGGGCTTCTGTTTCAGCTCGCGCTCCATGACGTTGACGTAGATGTCCTTGCCGTCGAGTTCGTGAATACCCGGTTCCATCGTCGTCCAGTCGGTCGAGGCGATCAGTTCGAAAGCCTGTTTCATGCGCGGGCTTACGCCGTAGTAAAGCGCGCTGTTTTTCAGAGAGTCTAAAATCATATTCTTTATTTGTTTTTCGGTTCTGCGTTCGTCCGCCGCCGAATTCTGCGACCCCGCGGAGCGAATACAAAGTTAACAAGATTTTTTGTTTTGACAAAGTGGCGGAAAAAGCATTATATTTGATGTCGGAACGTCTTACCGGACCGCACCCGATTCGGCTTGGACTCCACCCTGCTTTTGCGTACCTTTAATAAAAACATACCGATCATGGACTTTACGGAAATCAGACTTTCGGGCAAAACCCGTCGTGAACACGATCTGCTGGGCGAAATGGAAATCCCGGCGGAGTATTATTTCGGCGTGCAGACCATGCGCGCGGTGGAGAATTTCCACATCAGCCGCGTGCGGCTCAACTTCTTCCCGGAGCTGATCCGCGCCCTGGCCGACGTCAAGCAGGGCGCCGCGATGGCCAACCGTGACCTGGGACTGCTCGACCCGGCGATCGCCGACGCGATCATCCGGGCCTGCGAGGAGCTGCGCGCCGGGAAACTCGAGGAGCAGTTCGTCGTCGACATGGTGCAGGGCGGCGCCGGCACGTCGACCAACATGAACGCCAACGAGGTGATCGCCAACCGGGCGCTCGAACTCCTCGGCCATGAAAAGGGCGAATATCAGTTCTGCCACCCCAACAACCACGTCAACCTCTCGCAGTCGACCAACGACGCCTACCCCACGGCCGTGAGGATCGCACTGGTGCGCAGCATCGAGAAACTGGTGGCCTCGCTGCGCGAACTCATCGCGGCGTTCCACGCCAAGGGCGAGGAGTTCTCCGGCATCATCAAGATGGGCCGCACGCAGCTTCAGGACGCCGTGCCGATGACCCTCGGACAGGAGTTCGAAGCCTACGCCGCCAACCTCACCGAGGAGACCGAGCGGCTGACGGCCAACATGAAACTTTTCTTCGAGATCAACATGGGGGCCACGGCCATCGGAACGGGCATCAACGCCGACCCCGACTACGCCGGGCTTTGCACCCGTTACCTGCGCGAGATCACCGGACTGCCGCTCGTCGAGGCGTCGAACATGATCGAGGCCACGAGCGACACGGGCGCCTTCATTATGAACTCCTCGGCCCAGAAACGCCTTGCGGTGAAACTCTCGAAAATCTGCAACGACCTGCGGCTGCTCTCGTCGGGTCCCCGCTGCGGGCTGAACGAGATCAACCTCCCGCCGCGCCAGCCGGGATCGTCGATCATGCCGGGCAAGGTCAACCCCGTGATCCCCGAAGTCGTCAACCAGGTAGCGTTCCGCGTCATCGGCAACGACCTCACCGTGACGATCGCATCGGAAGCCGGACAGCTCGAACTGAACGTCATGGAGCCGATCATCGTCCACTGCCTGTTCGAGAGCATCGAAATGCTGATCAACGCCATGAACACGCTGCGCGAGAAGTGCATCGCCGGCATCACGGCCAACGAGGAGGTCTGCCGCCGGATGGTCTTTAACAGCATCGGGCTGGTGACGGCGCTCAACCCCTATCTGGGCTACGAAACGTCGAGCATGCTGGCCAAGGAGGCCCTCAAAACCGGCAAGGGCATCTACGACCTCGTACTCGAGCATAAGCTGATGAGCGAAGAGGAGTTGCACAAGGTGCTGCAACCCGAAAACATGGTCCACCCGCGCAAGAAGATCGGAGAGTGACCGAACGGAACAGCCCCGGCCCGATGAGCCGGGGCTGTTCATTCCGCCGGGCCGCTATTCCGCCAGCCCGTAACGGCGCATCAGGGGCTTCACGTCGGGCACGGCGCCGCGGAAACGCACGTACTGCGCCAGCGGCTCGTCATAGCCCGCTTCGGTCAGGATATGGCGGCGGTAACGGCGCGCGGTTTCGGAATCGAAAATATCGCCCGTGCCGGTGAATGCCGCGAAGGCATCGGTGTCCAGCACCGCCGACCACGTGTAGGAGTAGTACTGCGCGGGGTAACTGCTGGCGAAGATGTGGTTGTAATAGGTCGTCCGGAAGCGTAAAGCGGTATGCTCCGGGAAGTCGTAACGTTTCAGGAACGCCCGTTCGAAAGCCGCCACGTCGCACCCTTCGACCGGCCGCAGCACGGTGTGCCATTCGAGGTCGAGCAGCGCGGTGGCATAGAAATCGGTCAGGTAAAGCCCCTTCAGGAAGTTCTCCGACTCCTTGAACTTCGCGATCAGCGCATCGGGAATCGGACGCCCCGTCTTGTAATCGCGGGCGTAGTGTTTCATCACCTCCGGCTCCCAGGCCCAATGCTCGTTCAACTGCGAGGGCAGTTCGACCATGTCGCGCGGGAAGCTGCCCGTCACCTGTGGATACGGCCCGCGCGAGAGGAAACCCGCCAGAGCGTGTCCGAATTCGTGGAAGAGGGTCTTGACCTCGGAGGTCGACAGCAGCTTCGGCCTGCCTTCGGCCGCACGCGAGAAGTTGCAGCTGATGGTCACCAGCGGCAGCACCTCCCGCTCTCCGGCGCACGAATACCCGCGCAGGCGCGAGCACCACGCGCCGCCGCGTTTGCCCTTGCGGACGAAGCAATCCAGATAAAGCAGTCCGAGGGGGGGGGCCTTCGGCGTCTTTCGCCTCGAAGGTCAGCACGTCGGGGTGGAAAACGGGAATGTCCGTGCGCTGCGTCAGCGTGATTCCGAAAAGACGGTTGGCCACATAGAAAACGCCGTCGTTGAGCACATTGTCGAAAAGCAGGTAGTTGCGCATGCGCCCCAGTTCGGACCCGAATTTCGCCTTGCGCAGCTTGCCCGAATAGAAGGCCACGTCCCACGGTTCCAGCCGGAAGGCCGAATCCCGCTCGTATTTCACGGCGAAAGCCTCCAGTTCGGCACGCTCCGCACGTCCCTTCCCCGCGGCAGCGTCCTTGAGCGGCAGCAGCAGTTCGCGGACCTTTTCGGGCGTCCCGGCCATGTTCGTCTCCAGCGTGTAGGCGGCATAGTTCTCGTATCCCAGCATCCGGGCCCGTTCGAGACGCAGGTTGACGATGTCGACCGACAACTGGCGGTTGTCGTACTTCCCGTCCATGCAGCGCGAGGTGTAGGCCTCGTAGAGTCTCCTGCGCAGATCGCGGTTCGTGGCCGAAGCCATGACCGACGCATAGTCGCCGTTCGTGAACCCGACGGCCCAGACGCCCTGATGCCCCTGCCGGGCCGCATTGCGGGCGAAACGCTGCCGGGTCGTCCCCGCAAGCCCGTCGAGCAGGCTGCTGTCCTGCACGTACAGGACGAACTCCTGGGTCGCCTGCGTGATGTTCTGCCCGTGGCGGATGCGTTTGAGCGAAATCTCGCGGTTCAGCTCCTTGAGCCGCACCTTCTGCCCGGGCGTGCAGAGCGCCCCGCCGCAGATGTAGCTCCGGTAGACCTTGCCGAGCGTCCGCAGCTGGAGCGAATCCAGCCCGGCCGCATCGCGCCGGTCGTAGACGGCCTTCACCAGGCGGAAGATCGCCGTGTCGAGCGTCACGGCGTCGTATGCCTCTCCGGTCAGCTGCGCGGATTCCAGAGAGATCCGGATGACGGAGTCGCCTCCGAAATTCGATTTCAGGTAACCCAGCACCGCGCGCGGAACGTCCAGCAGGCTGTCGGCACGGTCGAGCGGTACGACGACGTTTTCGAAAGTCGCCTCCGCGGGGTCCAGCGCCCTGATTTTCGCAATCCCGGCCTTGTAGGCGCGGATGCCCTCCTCAATGGCGGGCATGATGTCGGCGGCATGGATACGGTCGAAGCGGGGCGCCCCGTAAGGGGCTTCGGAAGGCATCAGCAACGGATTTCCGGCAAAAAGCCGGCCGGAGAAAAGGAACAGCCCACATACGGAGAGGAGAAGCGTTCTCCTTACGAGCGGAAGGGATCGGATCATGGCGAACGATTGGCTGAATTTTTCCACAAGATAGCAAAAAAATCGTTCCGGACAACACCTGCCGGCAAATTAAAACCGGCGGAAAGAGTGTCTCCGCCGGGGCATCCCGTTTTCCGGGTAATTCGTCAGGAACTTTTCCGAAGCCGCACGACGACGGGATGGTGGTCCGAATAGTCGACCGGAAGCACCTCGTAGGAAAGCGGTTCGAAACCGCCGCTCAACACGTAGTCGATGCGCAGCGTGTTGTAGAAACCGCGGAACGTATGCGAATAGCCCGACCCGCACTCACGGAAGGCGTCGCGCAACCCCCGCGCCATCGTGCGGTAGACATACGACATGGGCGTATCGTTGAAATCGCCGCAGACGATCCGCCGCGTGCGCGTCGCACCCACGACCTGCGCGATGCTGTCGACCTGCGCGGCCCGAAGCACGCTATTCTCGCGCAAACGGGTCACGATACTGCGGATTTTGGTCTCGCGCGCTGTGTCCGAGAGAAACTGATGGCTGGTGATGAACTGGTTGTCCGAAGCGTTGATGGCCGTCGAGCGCAGGTGGTTGTTGAAAACCCGCACGGTGTCCTCGCCCACAATCACGTCGGCCCAGACCGAAGACGAAGGCGTCAGCACGGTGTCCGAACGCAGGATGCGGTATTTGCTCAAGATGGTCAGCGTCGAGCCATAGACCGAATCCGGGGCCTGCGTGCGTCCGAAGTGCGCGATCTCGTACTTCTCGCCCAGCAGCGAAAACTCCTCGGACTGCTCCGCGAGGCGGGCATTGAACTCCTGGAGGCAGATCAGGTCCGGAGCCTGCTCCTCGATCAGGCGCAGGATGTCGTCGACGCTGCTCCGGCCGTCCTCGCCGTAGAAACTGCGCACGTTGTAGCTCATAACCTTGACAGCAGCGCGGTCGAAGGCCGTCTCCGTGGCATAGCTGCGGCGGATTTCAGGACGCCAGAAGAGCGAGACCTTGAAAAGCCCCGCCACGACGACGACCAGCATCGCCCCGGCGCACACCCAGCGCCAGCGGATGATCCAGTAGAGCGTCAGCACGACCGACGCGACGTAGACCGCCGGAGCGGCCAGCCCCAGCACGGGAAAGAACCACACGCTGCCCGGATCGACATAGGGGACGAAATAGGTGAGAACCATCGTCGCGCCCACGGCCAGCGTCACGAGCGTCAGCGCCAGATCGACGAGCCGCATGACGAGACTGCGGCGCCGTTTCCCCGAAGGGCCTCCCCCGTATCCGTTATAGTAATCGGAAGCCATCGTCTAAAAACGGATCGTTCCCCGGCGTTTCCACCAATGCAGCAGCAGGAATCCCCACAGCATGCCGCCCACATGGGCGAAATGGGCCACGTTGCCCACGCCCCTCCATCCGAGGAACAGCTCGATGACGGCATAGATGATGACGAACCACTTGGCCTTCATCGGAATAGGCGGAATCAGCAGCATGATGACCGCATTGGGATGCATCACGCCGAACGCCAGCAGCAGGCCCATCACCGCGCCCGACGCGCCGACCAGCAGCAGCGGCAGCTCGCCGAACGCCAGCGCCGTGAGGTACTGGATCAGCGCCGCACCCACGCCGCAGACCATGTAGAAGGTCAGGAAACGCTGCGAGCCGAGTTCGTATTCGAGCGTACGCCCGAACATCCACAATGCGAACATGTTGAAGAAGATATGTTCGAAATTGGCATGCAGGAACATGTAGGTGATGAACTGGTAGGTATGGAAATAGGGCGTTCCCAGCGACAGGGCGCAATACTGCATGATCGTGTCGCCGACGGGCAGCAGCGCCGTGGCCATGTAAACCAGTACATTGATGATTATCAAATTCTTGACCACCGGAGGGGTCTGAAAATAGCGGTTCATGCGTTTTAATTTTTGCAAATGTAACTCTTTTTCCGCCGGATTATCCCAACTTGGCGCGCAAATCTTCCGGCGTGATCTCGGCGGTGATCGCCTTGCCCGAGGGCGAAAAACTGAAACTGCCCGTGTCGGCCAGCTGTGCGAGCAGCGCCGCGGCCTCCTCGCGCGACAAGGTCCGCCCCGCACCCTTGGCGCCGGAGCGGGCCATCACGCCGGCGATCTTCTCGCGCCGCACATCGGAGAGCGACACCGGAGTCGCAAAGGCCTGCAACAGGTCGAACAGCAGCCGGTCCACGGCGTCGGCGGGCATGTCGGCGGGCGTGCCCCTCACTTCGACGGTCCCTTCGCCGCAGAAGTCGATGTCGAAGCCCAGGGCAGCGAACTCCACGGCATTCTCCTCCAGCAGGGCGTATTCGTCGCCCGAAAGGACCAGCCGTTCGGGGAACAGCAACTGCTGGCTCACCGACGAGCCGTTGCCCAGCATCCGGAGGTAATCCTCGTAAAGAATCCGCTCGCGGGCGCGCCGCACGTCGACCACTACGAAGCGGCCGCCCAGCAGAGCGGCGACATAACCGCCCGGCAGCGGCAGCGCATCGGTGAATTCCGGACGCTGCGGCATGTCGAACCGCTGCTGCTCGGGAACGGCCGACGAAGGGATGAAATCCAGGGCGCTGTCGTCGAATCCGCCGCCCGAAGGGGTGATCTCGAAACCGCCGCCCGACTCGAACTCCTCGAACTCCCCGGCGTCCGCACCCGGCAGGGCGAATCCGCCCGCCGCGGCCTGCGGGAACGACGGCGCGGCGCTCCGGACTCCGCCCGTGCGCAATCCTCCGACCGCGCTGTCCGACACGACCCCGCCGTCGCGGTACGGCACGTCGAAGCCCGTGAAATCAACGTTCGGATCGGGCGCCGAAGGGTCGATATACTCCTCGCGGAAAGGGTTGTAGTCGCTGTTCGACATGGCCAGCGGCTCGCTGTACACGGCTCCTTTCTGCAAAACGGGAATCTCCACCGGGCTGTCCCGGTCGAAATCCATCAGCGGCACGGCGCCCGTTTTGGCCAGCGTCTCGCGCACAGCGGCGTTGACGATCTGCCACACGGCCTCCTCGTCGGCGAACTTGACCTCGGTTTTCTGCGGGTGCACGTTGACGTCGATACGCCCGGGATCGAGCGTCAGGTAGAGGAAATAGGAGGGCTGGCAGCTCTCGGGAATCAGCTTCTCGTAGGCTTTCAGAATGGCGCTCGTCAGATAGGTGCTCTTGAAAAAGCGCCCGTTGACAAAAAGGTATTGCTCCGTGTTGCGTTTCTTGGCGGCAGCCGGACGGCCGATATATCCCTCGATGCAGGCGATCGAAGTGTCGGCCTCGACCTCCAGCAGGTTCTGCTTGATGTGACGCCCCACCACGTCGACGATGCGTCCCGCCAGCGATCCGGCCTGCAACGTATAGACCGGAGCGTCGTTGGCGTAGAGTTCGAAGGCGATCTGCGGGTTACAGAGCGCGATGCGCTGGAACTCGGCCTTGATCTGCGACGCCGAGGTGGTGCTCTTGTCCAGAAAACGGCGGCGCGCCGGGACGTTGTAGAAAAGGTTGCGCACGAAGAACTGCGAACCCACGGGACACATCACCGGGTTCTGCGCCGCGAACTGCCCGCCGTTGATCTCGGTCTGCGTACCCACCTCGTCGCCGGCCTGCCGGGTGCGCAGTTCGACCTGCGACACGGCGGCGATCGAAGCCAGGGCCTCGCCGCGGAATCCGAACGTGTGCAGGGCGTAAATATCCTCCACGGCCCCGATCTTGCTCGTGGCGTGGCGGTCGAAGGCCATGCGCGCGTCGATGGGCGACATGCCACAGCCGTCGTCGACGATTTGGATCAGGTCCTTGCCGCCGTCGCGGAAGTTGACCTTCACCGAAGTCGCCCCGGCGTCGATGGCGTTCTCCATCATCTCCTTCACCACCGAGGCGGGCCGGTTGACGACCTCGCCCGCGGCGATCTGGTTGGCAACGACCTCGGGTAATAATCTGATCTTGTCTGCCATTTACTCCTCGTAATCGTTGGGAACGACCCTAATAGGCGCATAGGGATTGAACTCCTCCTCCCCGACCTGCTGCGTTTCGGTCGCGGGTGCGGTCCGCGCGCGCAGGAACACATCGGCCAGCTTCGGGTAGAGCAGGTAGATGAAAAGCAGCACCAGCACGGCCCCCGCGGCCATCTTCAGCACACGGATACGCCCCCGCTCCTCCTCGTTCGAACGCCGCGCATCCCGGGCTTCGCGCTGGGTGCGGATGTACTGTCCGGGCTGGTATTCGCGGTCGGCATCCTCGGCGCGCTCGCCGCGCAACTCGGCACGGCGCTGTTCACGGGCCTCCTTCTCGGGGTCGTAATAACGCGGGATGTAATTGAATTTGTTCGGGTGCCGTTTGAAAGGGGTAAAGCCTAACATGGTCGTTCTATTTTTTGTAAAGATACGAATATCTTCGCAATTTTATTGCATGACTCTCTTTATTGTGGTTGCATTGCGACAAGCCCCCGCCTCAGGCGGGGGTTTAGGGGTGGGTCAGATTTGCAAACGCGGCATTCCGCCGCCAATTACAAGCCGGAATCAATGTACGAACGATTAATAATTCATCCCGGATTATTACCTGAAGAAGCTTTTCATCCGTTCGAAAATATTCTGGTTCTTGACCGACTCCGCCTTCTGGAAAGAGGGCTGCGCGGCCAACTGCTCGACGAGTTTTCGCTCCTCAGCCGAGAGTTTCGACGGAACGGTGATGTCCACCACCACCAGTTCGTCGCCGCGACCGTAGCCGTTCACGTCGGGCAGTCCCTTGCCGCCCAGGCGCAGCACCTTGCCGGCATGCGTTCCCGGGGCGATCTTGATCTTGGCGCGCCCGTCCACCGTCGGAACCTCGACCGTACCGCCCAACAGGGCCGTCGTCACGGTGATGTTCAGGTTGTGGATCAGATCGTTGCCGTCACGCACCAGTTCGGGGTTGCGCTCCTCCTCGATCACCACCTGCAGGTCGCCGTTCACGCCGCCCTGACGCGCGGCGTTGCCCTTGCCCGTGACGGTGAGGACCATACCCTCGCCCACGCCGGCCGGGATCTTGATCTCCACGACCTCCTGCCCGCGCAGCGTGCCTTCGCCCTTGCACTTGTCGCACGACGCGGTGATCACCTTGCCCGTGCCGCCGCACGTGGGGCACACGCCCTGCGTCTGCATCCGGCCGAAGAAGGTGTTCTCCACCCGCGTCACATAGCCCGTGCCGTTGCAGGTCGAACAGGTCGAATAGGAATTGGCGTCCCTGGCTCCCGAGCCGCCGCACTTGTCGCAGGCGACGGTCTTGTTGATCTTGAGTTTCTTCGTAACTCCGTTGGCGATCTCGGCCAGCGTCAGACGGACCCGCACGCGGATGTCCGAGCCGCGGTTCACGCGCCGTCCCCCGCCGCCGTTCGACGAGCGGAATCCGCCCCCGAAATGGCCGCCGAAAATGTCGCCGAACTGCGAGAAGATGTCCTCCATCGAGAACCCTCCGCCGCCGAAGCCGCCGAAGCCGCCGGCCCCGCCGCCTGCCGCGCCGCTCATTCCGGCATGGCCGAACTGGTCGTAACGGGCGCGCTTGTCGGGGTTCGACAGCACGTCGTAGGCCTCTGCGGCCTCCTTGAATTTCTCCTCGGCCTCCTTGTCCCCGGGGTTTTTGTCGGGGTGGAACTGGATGGCCGCTTTGCGGTAGGCCTTCTTTATTTCGTCTGCGTTAGCGTTCTTCGCAACGCCCAGCACTTCGTAGTAATCCCTTTTTTCTGCCATGGTCTTACTCTCCTACAACTACTTTTGCGAAGCGCAGCACCTTCTCGCCCAGCATGTAACCCGTCTGAACGACGTCGATGACCTTGCCCTTCTTCTCGTCGCCGGCGGCGAACCGGGCAACGGCCTCCGAAAAATCGGCGTCGAACTCCTTGTCCAGCACCTCGATCTCGGTCACGCCCTTGCGGCGGAGCGCCTCGGTAAATTTCTGTGAAATGAGCGTCACGCCCGCCCGCAGCGCCTCCAGATCGTCGCTCTTCTGCATGGCGTCCACGGCGCGCTGCACATCGTCGCGCACAGGCAGCATCTCCAGCAGCACGTCGCGGCCCCCGGTCTGCACCAAGTCCATCTTCTCCTTGAGCGTGCGCTTGCGGTAGTTGTCGAACTCGGCTTGCAGGCGGACGTACTTGTCCTGCCACTGGGCCACGGCCTCTTCGAGCGCCTTGGCTGCGTCGGCTTCGGCAGCGGGTTCACCGTCTGCCAATGTGTCAGTCGCCTCGTCGGTTTCATCTGACACATTGGCACAAGGCTCCCCGTCGCACGACGGATAACCATCGCCGGGGGTGAACCCTTCGTCGCCGCTAACAGCCTCATTATAAACTTTTTCTTTTTTCATATCTTGTAATTTTTCAGTTTTCCTCCCCTTATTCGAACAAATTGCATACCAACCCGGCCAAGAGGCGGTCTTCAAGGGCAATGCCTGCATGCCGGGCATCGAACCGGCCTGCGCGCCACCGTCCCAAAGCCGCTTCGCGGCAAGGCGGCGCTTATCCGATGATGAAAATGGCCGGGCGCCTGTTCATTTCGGGCAGCTGGCGGCGGCGCCACTCCCCGGCCGTATGGGTCTCGATCCGCTCGTCCGGAGCCGTGAGGTCCACGGCGACGGTCAGGCGCGTCTGGTCTCCGAGCGTCTGCACCAACTGCTCCATCAGCTTCACGTTGCGGTACGGAGCTTCGATGAAAAGCTGCGACTGCCCCTCCGACAGCGCACGGCGTTCGAAGAAACGGATGGCCCGGGTCCGTTCGGGCGGCTTCACAGGCAGGTAGCCGTTGAAAGCGAACGACTGTCCGTTGAGTCCCGAGGCCATCACCGCCAAAATGATCGACGACGGGCCGACGAGCGGCACGACGCGGATGCCGCGGCGGTGGCACGCCCCGACGACCGGCGCCCCGGGATCCGCCACGCCCGGCACTCCCGCCTCGGAGATCACCCCTGCCGAGCGGCCTTCGAGCAGCGGCGCGATCAGCTCCTCGATTTCGCGGCCGGCCGCGGTGTGCTCGTTCAGTTCGCGGAATTCCAGTTCGCCGATGGGCCGCGCGATGCCGGCTTTCGACAGGAAACGCCGCGCCGTGCGGGTGTTCTCAACGATAAAGTAGTCCAGCGCATCCATCACGGCCCGGTTGGCCGCAGGCAGCACGTCCCACGGCGCCGTTTCGTCCGAAATCGGACAGGGAATCAGGTATAAAATTCCAAATTCAGAATTCATTCATAATGCATAATTAATTAGGTTCGCAGGCATAATTCTGAATTGTGAATTCTGAATTATGAATTGCGCTCCGCGCCTTATTCCTTGAGGTAGATTCGTTTCACACGCGACGAGACCGACGTCATAATCTCGTAGGGTATCGTGTCGAGCACCCGGGCCATCGTTTCGAGGTCGTTGCCCGGCTCGGCGGAGAAGACCGTCACTTCGTCGCCCTCGCCGACGCCCGGAATGTCCGTGATGTCGATCATGCAGCTGTCCATGCAGACGCGGCCCACGATCGGCGCAGGCCGCCCGGCCACACGCATCGACCAGCGTCCGCAGCCCAGATGGCGGTCCAGCCCGTCGGCGTAACCGATCGGCACGGTCGCCGTCACGGTCGGCCGCAGCAATTTCCCGGCGCGCCCGTAGCCCACGGCGTCGCCCGCTTCGAGACGCTTGATCTGCACGATGCGGGTTTTGAGCGCCGAAACCGGGCGCAGGCCCGCATTGTGCTCCCAGCCGAAGCCGTAAAGCCCCAGCCCGAGGCGGCACATGTCGAACCGCGCCTCGGGGAACCGCTCGATGGCCGCCGAATTGGCCGTATGGCGGATGACGGAATAGGGCAGCGACGCGGCTACGGCGGCGCTCATGCGGTCGTAGCACGCGATCTGCTCCCGGGTGTAGGCATCCTCTTCGGGCATGTCGGCGCAGTTCAGGTGCGAAAAGACCGACGCCACCTTCACGGCGGGCAATGTCGGCAGCACCTCGCACAACCGCCCGATCTCCCCCTCCATGAATCCCAGCCGGTGCATGCCCGTATCGAGCTTGATGTGAACCGGATAGCGGGTTTCGCCCGCATGCGACACCGCATCGGCGAAATCGGCGAGCGAACGGAAACTGTATATCTCGGGTTCGAGGCGGTTGGCGATCATCTGGTCGAAACTGTCGGCGTCGGCATTCAGCACCACGACGGGCATCGTGATCCCCCGCTCGCGCAGCAGCACGCCCTCGTCGGCGAACGCCACGGCGAGGTAGTCGACGCCCTGATGCTGGAGCATCTGCGCCACCTCGAAATCCCCCGCGCCGTACGAACCCGCCTTGACCATCGCCACGAGCCGGGTCCGAAAGTCGAGCTTCGAGCGGAAATAGTTTAGGTTGTGGATCATGGCGTCGAGATCGACCTCCAGCACCGTCGTGTGGCTCTTGCGCGCCAGCGCATGCGCGAGTTTCTCGAAACGGTACTCCCGCGCGCCTTTCAACAAGACGGCACGCCCGGCCACGGCCCTGCGGCCGATGCGGGAGATGCACTCGTCGGTCGAGGCGTAAAACTCCCTGTCGCAGCCGAACAGCGCGGCGTAACGCTTCAGTTTGGGACCGATGCCGACGAGCGTGTCTATGCCTGCCCGCGCGACCATTCCCGCCACGCGGCCGTAAAGTTCGTCGTCGGTCAGCCCGCTCTGCGCGATGTCCGACAGCACGAGCGTCCGGCGGCGCGACAGCGCCACGTTGTGCAGGTAGTCGAGCGCCAGGGCCAGCGAGTTGAGATCGAGGTTGTAGGCGTCGTTGATCAGCACCGAGTCGTTGATGCCGTCCTTGACTTCGAGACGCATGGCGACCTCGGGAGCTTCGGTAAACGACGGCGCGGGATAGCCCATCGCCGCGCAGAACGCCTCGACGATCCGGGCGTTGCGGCGTGACGCCTCGTTGCCGATCAGCGTCTCCGGGACCTCGGGGCATGAGGCCGCGTCGCAGAGCTTCCGCCCCGCGAAGCGCGAGGCGATCATGCGGCCCAGCGGCTCGTAATAACTGTGGTAAACGATGGTCTCGGCACGGTGGGCCAGAACCATCTTTTCGTCGCATTTCTGCTCCAGGTTGAGGAAATTCTCCTGGTGCGCGTCGCCGATCGAGGTGAAAACCACCACGTCGGGACGGATGATGCGCTCCAGCCGCGCCATCTCCCCGGGTTTCGAAATCCCCGCCTCGATCAGCGCCAGCTGCTCGTCGCCCTCGATCATCAGCACCGACAGCGGCACGCCCAGCTGCGAATTGTAGCTCTTGGGCGAACGGTAGCACTTCATCCCCGCGGGCAGTTCCTCGGCAATCCACTCCTTGATGACCGTCTTGCCGTTCGAACCGGTGATGCCCACCACCGTTCCCCGGAACTGCGCCCGGTGATAGGCCGCCAGACACTGCAAGGCCGCAATGGCGTTTTCAACAACCACGTAACCGCACTCCGGCAGGGCTTCGAGAGGCCGTTCGACCATAAAAGCCCGCACGCCGCGCGCATACATCTGCGCCACGAACGCATGCGAATCGTGGTTCGCGCCGCACATGGCGACGAACACCGGTCCCGAGCCAAGCTCGCACGTCAGCGAGCGGCTGTCGGTCACCACCGACTGCACTTCGCAGTCCGTTCCGGAGAACCTGCCGCCCACGACGGCGGCGATTTGCGAAAGACGATATTTCATAAAATACCCAATGGTTTATCTTTTGTACTTTCATTTCCAAAAGTACGAAAATATTTACAGCTCTTTGCCGCTTTCTGGTCGTCAAAAAGACTCAAGCCGCGACATAGTCGCCGGATCTTTGTACCTTTTTTCCGCAAAAAGGTTCCCAAAAACTCTCCGACGGATGCCTACGCCTACAACGGCTCCGGCATCGAGTCGGAATCACTCGCCGCAAACGGCGGAGCAGGCGTAAGACGCCTGTTTTATGAGTACTTGCGCAGGACGGAATCGGAATCGCAATAACCTACCCTCGCCCCTAAAAGCGGTTTTAAACCGCCGCATGATCGCTTGGAGCGGAAAGAGATCGTCCGATGGTCCGCGCGCCCGGAGCGGGAGGCTGGCAAAGGCGTCCGCAGGCGAGGGCAGACAGCGTGCTGTTTACCGAGCCGCCACAGTCTAAACGGCGCGTGTTTTTGCGCCGTAAAGGCTTGATCTTGCTGCGCCCGTTCAGCGCGGACAGGAGGACAATCCCGCGTAAAGCGACATGCGGAGAACTTTGGGTACCTTTTGCGGTCAAAAGGTACAAAGAACAGCAGCAGTCGCAGACTGCAAAATCACGACAGATCGAAGGTCACGATCGTAATTCCCGCACCGCCCCGGTCGGCATGTTCGTCGACCGCCGAGACGATCTCCGGCACCGTGCGCAGGTAGCGGCGAATCTCCTCCTTCAAAGCCCCCGTGCCCTTGCCGTGGAGAATCGACACCGTACCCACGCCCACCATCAGCGCGTCGTCGATGAAGTTGCGCACCTCGTCCAGCGCATCGGCGGCCCGCATGCCGCGCACGTCGATGTGATCCTTGAAGTTGAGTTTGCGCGACGAGATGTCCACCGAGAGCACCGTACGGGCCGCAACGGGCCGCGTCGCCTCGCGGTATTCGTTGTTCGAAACCACCGTCAGCAGCCCTTTGTCCACCGTCGTGAGTATCTGTCCGAACGCCACCTGCGCCCGCTTTCCCTTCACCGACTGCACCACGCCGACCATCTCCTGCCCGGCCATGCGGACTTTCGACCCGGCGACCACTTCGCGCGGCTTTTCGGGCTGCGGAGCGGCCTCCCCGGCTGCCGGCTGCGCGCCCTGCTGCGCCCTGCGCTCGGCGCGCCGTCGGCGGCGGCGTTCGATACGCTCGATCTCGCGGGCCACGGCGGCTTCGTTCCCGGCCTCGTCGGCCTTCTCGACCGCCTCGCGGAAGTCGTCCAGCTCGCGCCGCGCCAGCCGCGTCAGCTCCTTCTCGGCCTGCGCCTCGCGGATGGTTTTAATCGTATTTTCTATCTGTTTGTTGGCGTCGGCGATCAACTGCCGGGCCTCCTGCTTGGCCTTTTTCAGAATCTCCTGCCGCTCGGCGCGGATCTTCGCCAGCTGCTCGGCATAGTTCTGCTCCAACTCCTCGACCTTGCGGTCCGTCAGACGGATGCGATCGCGCTTCTGCTCCCAGTAATGCTTGTCGCGGGCGATCTCGCGCAGCTGTTTCTCGATATTGATGTGATCCGACCCGGCCTTCTCGCTCGCCGCACGGATAATATCCTCCGGAAGCCCGATCTTGCGGGCGATCTCCACGGCGAACGAACTGCCCGGCTTGCCCATTTCCAGCCGGAACAGCGGCCGGATGTTCTGCACGTCGAACATCATCGCGCCGTTGGCGATGCCCTCCACCGACGCGGCGTAATACTTGATATTGGCGTAGTGGGTCGTGATCACGCCGTAACACCCCCTGCCGAGCAGACGCTCGAGGATCGCCTCGGCGATGGCCCCGCCGATGACAGGCTCGGTTCCCGACCCGAACTCGTCGATCAGCACCAGCGTGCGGCCCGAAGCGCCCGCCAGCATGTGCTTCATGTTCAGCAGGTGCGACGAATAGGTCGACAGGTCGTTGTCGATCGACTGCTCGTCGCCGATGTCGATGAAAATGCTCTCGAAGACCGGCAGTTCCGAGACCTCGGAGACCGGAACCGGAAACCCGCACTGGAACATGTACTGCACGATGCCCGTGGTTTTCAGGCAGACCGACTTGCCGCCGGCGTTGGGTCCCGAGATGACGAGGATGCGCTTGCGACGGTCGAGCTGCAAATCCAGCGGCACGATCTCGCGCCCCGCAGCCCGCAGCGTCTGCTGCAACAGCGGGTGGCGGGCGTTTTTCAGCACCAGCCTGTCGTCCGTCGAGAGGATCGGCCGCACGCACCCGTTCTCCGAGGCCCAGCGGCCCTTGGCGCGCAGCATGTCGATCTCGGCCAGGTAGTCGCCCGAATCGGCGATCAGCCCCGCGTCGGGACGGATCGCTTCGGTAAACTCCGTGAGGATGCGCACCACCTCGCGCCGCTCGGCGTACTCCAGTTCGCGCAGTTCGTTGTTGATCTCTACCACCTCGACCGGTTCGACGTAGAAGGTTTTGCCCGTCGCCGATTCGTCGTGGATAAAGCCGTTCAGTTTGCGTTTGTTGCCCGCCGAAACCGGGATCACGGCCTTGCCGTCGCGGATCGAGATCTGGGCGTCGGCATCGACGATGCCCGCCCCCTTGGCCGCAGACAGCACGGCCTGCAACCGCTTGGCCGCCTGCCCTTCGCGTTCGCGGATGGAGCGGCGGATCTCCTGCAGGGCGGGCGAGGCGTTGTCCTTCACCTGGCCGAAGCGGTCGAGAATGCCGTCGATGCGCTGCACGATCTCCGGAAAGGCCGCAACGCCCCGCGTGCGGGCATGGAGGGCCGGATAACGCTCCTCGCGGCTGATGATGAACGAGACGATGCCGCCGATTGCGGCCAGCGCCCGGCGCAGGGTCACGACCTCCTCCACGTCGAGGAACGAACCTTCGACGCGCAGTTTGGCGACGATGTAATCGACGTCGGGGTACTCGCCCCCGGGGAAATCATGCTCCATATCCAGCAGCAGGCGCATTTCGTCGGCGAGCGCCAGCCGCCGTTCGATCTCGCGCGCAGAGGTCGAAAAGCCCTCCGCGACGAGCCGCTCGCGGGCGGCGCGCATGGTGCAACGTGCCGCGACCTGCTCGCGGAGCCGGTCGAAACCTATCTTTTGCTCGAATGTAGCAGGGTAAATCATGAGGAATGAAAAATTAAAAATGAAAAATTAAGAATTGGCCGACCGTCCGAAGATTCATTTTGCGCTCTCGATATGGCAATATGGCCGGACGGGACATGATGAAAAACATTCCTGCCGGCTCCTTTCCAATTTTTAATTCTTAATTTTTAATTCTTAATTTCACCGAGTCCCGCTCGGCCCTGGCCGCAGCTTTGGCGGCTTTGCGCTCGGCCTTCTCCTGCATCTTCTCGGGACTGCGCCCGAAAAGCGAGAAATGCACGTAGCGGCCGGGATACTGCTCGAGGTTGGCCAGCAGCGAGGCGAGATTAGCGCTGGCCTCGGTCAGCGAATCGTAGAGCGCAGGATCGTTCATCAGTTTGCCGACGGTCCCCTCGCCCGCCTCGACCTTTGCCAGCAGACCGTTCACCTCGTCCACAGCGTCCGTAAGCCTGCGGGCGAACCCGGCGTCGGCCAGCTCCCCGGTTATCCGGTTCAGGCTGCCGACGATGCTGTCCACACGCGGGGTATTCCTGCCCAGCATCGCGGAGAACTCCGTAAGGTCGTCGACGGCGGCTTTCAGGTTGCGCTTCTCGGCGTCGAGCAGGCCGGCCATGTCGCCCGTAATGGCGTTCAGGTGGCTCAACGTCCCGGAAATATTCTGCGCGTTGGCCTCCATCAGGCGATTGAGATTGGTCAGCGTGCGCGAGAGGTCGCCCGTCACCTGCGACACCTTCTGCTTGAAGAAATCCAGCTCCGACCCGGCCACGTCCATCAGGTCGCGTTCGCGCACCGAACGCAGCGTGTCGCCCTTCTGGAGATAGGTGCGCGCCGTGCCGTAGTTGATTTCGATGGCCTTTCCGCCCATCAGCCCGTTGCTGTAAATCTTGGCCTCGGAGTCGGTCGGAATGTGATACTGACGTTTGATGGTGAACTGCAACACGACGTTGTCGCTGCGCTGCGGATCGAACGAAATGCCCGTCACCGTACCGATCTTGACGCCTTTCATCATAATCGGCGACGCCGCCTGCACGCCGTTGATCTGGTCGTAGGCGGCGTAATAGACCGAATTGCGGCTGAAAATGTCGAATCCTTTCAAAAACCGGATTCCGGCCCACGCGGCAATGATCATCGTCACGCCGAAAATTCCGATTTTAACTTCCCTTTTCATATCTGTACTTTTATTTTACAATTTGCGTACCCCGGCACGCGACCACGAAGGCCCCGGGAAATACCTTGCGCACCTCGGCCAGCTTCCGCTGTGCGGCTTCACGGGTGCCGTACTCGCCCACACCGTATTTATAGGGGAACCGCCCCTCGGCCGCATACTCCTTCACCTTGCCGCGGTAGGCACGGAACTGCGCCGAGGCGAGGGGTACGGGCGACGCCGAAGCCATCACCTGAATCGTATAGCGCAGGGGCTGTACGGCCGGTTTCTCCGGGGTTCTGACCGGAGCGGCCGTCGCGGTCTTTCCCTCCGCGGGCTGCGCCGCTGCGGTCTTTTCAGCGGACTTTGCCGCAGGCTTTTCAACGCTCTTTTCCGCGGCCTTTCCGGCAGACTTTTCCGCAGGCTGTTCCGCGGCCGGTTTCGCGGCAGCGGCCTGCTCCTCCTCGGCCATCCGGGTCCCGAGCACATAGACCGAATAGTTGCGGATCGCCTGGTAGAGCGACCGGGCGATCTCGTTCTGCCCCTTATCGGACTTCATGTAGGCCAGTTCCTGCTGGTTGGACATGAACCCGATCTCGGTCAGCACGCCCGGCATGTCCGTCGCATAGAGCACCCGCAGCAGCTGCGGCTTTATGCCGCGCGAATGGCGGCCCGCCTTGAGGTAGCTGTTCTGAATGCAGCGGGCGAAAGCCATGCTGTATTCGCCGTAGGTGAACTGGAGATTCTGAATGTAAGCCCGCACGATGGCCGCCGTCCGTTCGTCGGACATGTCGATCAGATCCTCGCGGTTGTTTTCGAACAGGGCGTTCTCGTTGTAGCGCTGCTCCTTCGAACTCTCGCCCATGATCAGCGTCTCGACGCCCCGCACGCCCGTCGCCCGGGGTGCGGCGTTGGCGTGGATCGAGATGAAGAGGTCGCCCCCGGCCTTGTTGGCAATGTCGGCCCGCGCCTGCAGGTCGGCCGCCAGGTCCGCCCCCAGAGTCCTGTCCGCCGTGCGGGTGTAGACCACCTTCACGCCCGGCATCCCCTCCTCGACGAGCTTTCCGAGTTTGAGCGCCACCTTCAGCGTGAGGTCCTTTTCATAGACCCCGCCGTAGTGCGCGCCGGGGAATTTTCCCCCGTGCCCGGCGTCGATGACCACGACTTCGACGCCGTGCGCAATATTCCCCGCAGACGCAACGTTCATAAGAACAGTTGCAGCCGCGAAGGCGAATAGCAGCAAAAGTCGTGTGCGCATATTTAATGGTACCAAGTGTGAGCTTTCTATAAATTTTTACCTATCTTTGTCGGGCCGAAAACGCGGCGGGAAGGGCACAGGACCTCGATCCGGGCGTTTTTGCCGACTTGTCGGCAAAGGTATGGAAAATTTTTGGGATTTTGGATAAAATTAGGGTAAAATATCTCTTGTCGGCGACGGTGATTCTGCTGTTTGCCCAGATCGTACTGGGCGGCGGAGCGCCCCGCACGGCCCGCAATCCCGCCCCCGGGGACACCGTCCCGGTTCCGTCCCGCGCCGACGCGATACGTCCCGACACGAGCGCACGTCCGCCTTTTGTCACCCCCTCGCGGCGCGAGGCCCGCAGGCAGGCGCGCGAAGAGGCCCGGCGGCGCGAAGCGTTCAACGCACTGCCGCAGGAGGAGAAGGATTCGCTCTTTTCGGCGCAGGTCGACTCGCTCGTGGCGCAGAAGGCCGATTCTCCGGGCGCGGCACGGCCCGACTCGCTCGCCGCCGACACGCTCCGCCGCGATTCGGTGAAGACGCCGCGGCCCGCAGGGGCGTTCCTCGACGACCCGATCACGGGCAAGAACACCGACTCGCTGGTCTACGACGTGCGCAACAAGCTGGTCTACATCTACAACAAGGGCGACGTCACCTACCAGAACAGCAACCTCAAGGCCGACTACATGCGCATCGACATGGATTCGAAGATGGTCTACGCCTACGGCAAGCCCGACACGCTCGACGGCAAGGATATTGTCACCAAACCCGAATTCACCGAAGGGTCGGCCACCTACCAGATGGACACGATCACCTACAACCTCGACTCGAAGAAGGCGAAAATCAAGGGCGTGGCCACGCAGCAGGGCGACGGCTGGCTGGTGGGCGGCAGCGTGAAGAAGATGCCCGACAACACGATCAACATCGAGCACGGCAAGTACACCACCTGCGACCATACGGACCACCCCCACTTCTACCTGGCGATGACCAAGGCGAAGGTCATACCCGGCAAGAAGGTGATCACCGGCCCGGCCTACCTGGTGATGGAGGACGTGCCGATCTACTTCCTCGGCATCCCCGAGGGCTTCTTCCCGATCAACATGGGCCCCAAGTCGGGCCTGCTGATGCCCACCTACGGCGAGGAGTACTCCAAAGGTTTCTTCCTGCGCGACCTGGGCTATTACTTCACCCTGGGCGAATACGCCGACCTGGCGGTGCGCGGCGGATTCTACACGCTGGGATCGTGGGAGGCTTCGGCCGCCTCGCGCTACATCAAGCGCTACAAGTACAGCGGCAGTTTCAACATGCAGTATTCGAATGTCAAGACGGGCGAAAAGGGCGAGGACGACTACATCAAGCAGAGCAACTTCCGCATCCAGTGGACCCACTCGCAGGACCCCAAGGCCAACCCGGGTTCGACCTTCTCGGCCTCGGTGAACTTCGCCACGAGCGGTTACAGCCGCTATTCAGCCACGAACCTCAACGACATCCTCTCGACGCAGACCAACTCGACGGTCTCCTACTCGAAGAACTGGGCCGGAACGCCCTTCTCGCTGTCGGCGAACATGGCCATCTCGCAGAACTCGCAGAACAAGACCATCTCCATCACGCTCCCCACGATGGTCTTCAACGTCTCGCGCTTCTACCCCTTCAAACGCAAGGAGAAGCAGGGCAAGGACCGCTGGTACGAGAAGATCTCGATGCAGTACACGGGTAAGATGACCAACTCGGTGACCACCACCGAATCGGAGGTCTTCTCCAAGGAGACGCTTGAAAACATGAAAAACGGCATCGAGCACTCGATTCCGATTTCGGCGTCGTTCAACCTGTTAAACTACATCAACCTCTCGCCGTCGGTCAACTACAACGAGAAGTGGTATTTCAAGAAGGTCGAGTTCGAGTGGAACCCCGTCACCAACCAGACCGACACGCTGCCGACGAACTACGGTTTCTACCGCCTCTACAACTACAACTTCAGCGTTTCGGCCTCCACGACGGTCTACGGCATGTACGACTTCACGAAGAAGAGCCGCGACCGCAAGATCCAGGCGATCCGCCACACGCTGACCCCCTCGATCGGCTTCTCCTACGCCCCGGACTTCAGCGACCCCAAATACGGCTATTACAAGACCCGCCAGACCGACTCCACGGGCCGCTTCACGACCTATTCGCCCTATGCCGTCAACGCCTACGGCGTCCCCTCGTCGGGCCGTTCGATGTCGATGAACTTCTCGCTGTCGCAGAACCTCGAAATGAAGGTCCTCTCGAAACGCGACACCTCGGGCGTGAAGAAGATCAAGCTGATCGACGAACTGCGCATCAGCGGTTCGTACAACTTCCTGGCCGACTCGATGGGACTTTCGAACATCCCGGTCTCGTTCCGTACGACGCTGTTCAACAATTTCGGCATCAACCTCTCGCTGACGCTCGACCCCTACCGCGTCTCGCCCGAGGGCAAGCGTTACAACAAGCTCTTCTTCCCGGGCCGCGTCGTCTCGACGGGCTGGTCGTTCGGCTATACGTTCAAATCGCGCAACGACCGGAGCGAAACGGCCATCAACGACATCACGTCGATACCTCCGGAGTACCAGAACCCGTTCTACGACCCTTACGGGCAGATGGACCCCGTGCTGCGAAGACAGTACATGGCGCAAAGCTACTACGACTTCTCGCTGCCGTGGAACTTCGGATTCAACTACGCGGTCAACTACTCGATCTCGTACACCAACAACGGCACGACGGGCTACCGGAAGAACGTCACCCAAACCATCGGCTTCAACGGTTCGCTGAACGTCACCCCCAAGACGGGCATCACCTTCCAGGGCGGCTACGACATCAAGGCCAACAAACTGACCACCTCGTCGGTCTCGATCACGCGCGACCTCCACTGCTGGCAGATGTCCTTTTCGTGGATTCCGTTCGGCTACCACCGTTCGTGGAGTTTCAACATCGGCGTCAAGGCCGCATCGCTCTCCGACCTGAAATACGACAAATCGCAGTCGATGTACGACAATATGTATTGACGCATACCCGCTTATACATACAGGACTTTCCATCTGTAACGGCAAAACGCCGAAACAGCTATTTCCGCGTCACCGGCGCCGGCGCGCGGTCGATGTAATTGGGATAGCGGAACTGCGGCATCCCGAGGGCCATCACCGCGCAGATGCGGCGGTCGCCCAGTCCCAGCATCGCGGCCAGCTTCGCCTTCCTGTCCTGCCGGACGGCCGTCAGCACGAACCCCATGTATATCTGGCTCACGCCCAGCGCCTCGGCCATCAGCGAAGCGTTTTCATACGCCAGGTTCCCGTCCTCCGCACCGAACCGGCTTTCCCTGGGCGCATGGATGAACAGCACCGCCGTCGCGCCCCGCAGCACGCGGTCGCGGCCCTCGGCATATTCGCGCCGCAGGCGTTTGAACACCGGCACATAGCGATAAACGCCCGGCACGAGGCGGCTCAGCCACGGCCGCACGAGCGGATGCAGCAGCCGCTTTTCGAGTGTGCCGAAAATCCCGAGCGTATATTCCGTGACAGCGCGCAGCTGCGCCGCGTCGGTCACCAGCGTATACCCCAGCTGGCGGGCATTGCTCGCCGTCGGGGCGCGGTCCGCCGCCGCAACGATGCGGTCCAGCAGCTCCTGCGACACGGGGCGCGCCGAAAGTGCGCGGTTCGACCGCCGCACGGCCAGCAGCAGTTCCACCTGCTCGGGCGTGGGCATCGCGCCGTAATCCACCGCATGCACCCGCTCGGCCGGAAACTCCGCATGGTTCACCGCCCCCGTGGGGCAGGCGGCCACGCAATGTCCGCAAAGGATGCAGTTTTCGGGTTTATGCAGCGTCACGTCGCCCCCGGCTTTTTCCTGCACGAAAATCTGCGAAGGGCACACCTTCACGCAGCGGCCGCAGCGGATGCAGCTCGCATCATTCACACCGATCGTATCCATAATTTTCGTATCTTTAATGTCGTAACGGCACCTCTATAAAATAGAACGCCCGCCATGCATCCGGTCATCATCCGCCCTTCCGGCGCACTGTCCGCCAGCGAATACCCCGAAGCGGGCGCTCCCCACGTCAAAATGCTCCTGCGCGGATAAAAAAATCCGGCGGCAAGGTTCTCCCCGCCGCCGGACCGTCAGTCATCAATGTTTCACGCCCCCCATTTCGGCAGGGTTGTGCCTGTATTTGAAAACCACGGCGAAAACCACGGCCACCACGAGCGCGTACCCTGCGAAGATGAACCAAGAATCGGGCCACCCGTATGCGTCCACGACGGCGCCCGCGGCATACGAGCCGAAGAAGGCGCCGAAACCGTTGGTCATAATCATAAAGACGCCCTGCGCCGAGGAGCGGATCTCGCGGCTGGTCTCCTTTTCGACGAAGAGCGAGCCGGAGATGTTGAAGAAGTCGAACGCCACGCCGTAGACGATCATCGAAAGCACGAGGAACGCCGCACCCGATCCCGGATCGCCGATGCCGAAGAACCCGAAGCGCAGCACCCAGGCCAGCATCGAAATCAGCATCACTTTCTTAATGCCGAAACGCCGGAGGAAGAAAGGAATCAGCAGAATGCAGAGCGTTTCGGACATCTGCGACAGCGAGAGCAGGATCACCGAGTGCTTCACGATGGCCGAATCGGCATACTGGGGCATCGAGCCGAAATTCTGAATGTAGCTGTCGCCGAAGGCGTTGGTGATCTGCAAAGCGGCGCCCAGCAGCATCGAGAAGACGAAGAAAATGGCCATCCGCTTCTCCTTGAAGAGCGCGAAGGCCCGCAAGCCCAGCGTATCGACCCACGACTGCTTCTGCGCGCTGCGCTCGACGGGACACCCCGGCAGCGAGAACGAGTAGGCCGCCAGTACGAACGACAGCAGGGCCGAAACGTAGAGCTGCCACTCGGTGAGCTTGATCTGCACGCCCCCGATGTGCGTCAGGTCAACGAACCACATGGCGGCGATGAATCCCACGGTTCCCCATACGCGGATGGGCGGGAAATGCTTCACGGTATCGAGCCGGGCCAGATCGAGGGCATTGTAGGCCACGGAGTTCGACAGGGCGATGGTCGGCATGTAGAACATCACGCTCAGCAGCATGCAGCTGTACAGCGGGGCGTAAGCCGTCTGCGAGGCCGCGGCGATGAGAAACGCGCCGCTGATGAAATGGCAGATGCCCAGCAGTTTCTGCGCCGGAATCCAGCGATCGGCGATAATCCCCATCACGGCGGGCATGAACAGCGAGGCGATTCCCATCGTCGCGAAGAAGCTGCCGATCTGCAATCCCGAGAAGTCGAGTCCGCCTCCCAGGTAGGCGCCCAGCGAGATAAGCCACGAACCCCAGATCGCATACTGAAGGAAGTTCATGGCGATAAGCCGAAATTTAATTCCCATAATTTTCTGATTTTGTGTAAATTTTAAGTTTCAAGCGGTTTTTTCTGCGTAGATTGAAACAAATGTATGAAATTTTTTCCGGATTTTTCTTTGCATTTGCAAAATAAAGTTCTACTTTTGCATCACCAAAATCTATTGAGCTATGGTGTAACGGTAACACAACAGATTCTGGTCCTGTTATTCCAGGTTCGAATCCTGGTAGCTCAACGAAGCCCTGCATTCCCCGAATGCGGGGCTTTTCCGTCTCTTGCCGGCGCGCTTCTCCCCGTTCCGAACGGGCCGCAGAATCCGCGGTTCCCCTCCGGACATTCCTTTCAAACGAAAAGCCACGCCGAACGGCCCTCTCCCCAAATCGAAACACGAAAAGCAGCAAAAATGTTAAAAAACGATTATTTTTTATGCATCCTATTTGCCCGATAACAATATTTTGGTTACATTTGCTTTCGGAAATGAATCTTTTCGAAACTCATTTCCGATAAAAAAACGATCAAAATTAGAGCCGTGAATTTACTTTACCGCCGATTGTTCGATCACCACCGTCCGGTTACGGCACGAGCCTGCTCGCGCCGCAGGGGACTTGTAAATTTCCCCCCCCCTCGCCGCGCCGAATACCCGGAGTTAAGTAAACCGTCACCGCCCGCGATTGACGCGTGCATATTGCCGTATATGGCAATATGCACGCGTTTTTCATTGTGTCCGACCGGCAGCCGACAACTTTTCACCCAACCATAAAACACGAAACTATGACCCTAAATCTACGAGAATCCCTGAACTTCATCCTGAAGCCGGCGCTGTTGCTGGCGGGGTGTCTCTGCATGGCGTGCAGCAGCGGAGACAAACATGTCGACGATCCCGACGGACCCGACAATCCGGGCGGCGGCGATGAATACGAGGACATACAGGTAGTGAACGGCAAAGTCCGTTTCTATCTCCGCGAGGCGGAAAATTCCGTCCGCAAGGCCATGGGAACCGGCGAACGGGCATGGAGCAAATCGCTCGTCTCGGTCAACGGAAAATCCTATGCCGTCGAAAGCGATGAAAACGGCCGCTACTACGTCGAGGCGAGCGCTTCGAGCTCCGGGACCTACAACGCCATCCTGACCAATTCAGGCTCCTCCGGCTGGTACGGCTCTTCGGCCTATGCCGACGTGAAACTGCCCTACTCGCAGTTCTGGGCCGCCACGGCGGCATCGCTGCAATCGTATCCCATGTACGGCTCCTACACCAAGGAGAACGGCAACAAGCTGGTGTTCGACGACGCCTTCGCCGTGCTGGACCTGGCCCTGACCGGGTCGGCCAAAATCGCCTCGGTGAAGGTCGAGAACCTCGCAGAAAGCCCCCTGGCAGGCTATGCGAATTTCCTGCCCTCGCGCGGCTACCTCTCAATCACCGGCGGTGTCGGTTTCGCCGTGCTGAACTGCACCGACAACGGCAAATGCGTCTCGCTGGAGAGCGGCACGCCGAAACATTTCTACGTGATGCTGGCTCCGGGCGACTATCCGTCGGGCCTGAAAATCACCATTTCCGATTCGGAGCACCGCGCCATGGAGCACACGCTGACGACTGCGCAGCTGACGGCGGGGAAGGCCACGTCCGTAACGCTGAAATACGCCCCCGACTCCGACCTGGTGTTTTACGAGAGTTTCGACAATTTCGTCTGGGGCGGCAACATCATGGGCGGCCAGGAGTCGACGGGATACGCTCCGACGGCCGAAGCCGTCACCCCCGGTACGGGAACCGGACGCGACGGCTATGCGGACTCCTTCGAGAAGGTCGCCTACAACAACCCCGGCTCGGCGTTCATCCAGTCGAACACGTGGGACGAGATCAGCGGCAAAACGGTCGGCACGTCCCACCTGATGTCCGATTCGTACGTCGCGAGCCGCAATATCGCCGACTATACCTATATGTTCCGCTGCCAGGAATACCAGGGCTATCTGGCTTGCGGCACAGGTAACACGGGGCGGGGCATTTTCCAGACCGCAGCCCTGAAATCCATCGACGGCATACGTTCCGTGAAGGTTTCGTTCGATTTCTGCTACCAGTACGGATCGACGGATCTCCTGCTGTTCCAGGTGGTGAACGGCGGCATGATCGCGTCGGCCTCCGTCGACGGCAAGAGCATCGCCCTGACGGCCGACAATTCGGGCTACACGAGCGCCTCGGGGAGATACATCGTCGAAAAGAGCCACGTAACGCTCCCGTCGAGCGAAGCGGCCGTCAAGAAGTGGCACAACGTGGAGGTCGTCGTAAACAACGCGACCGACGGCACGATGCTCTACTGGGCCGGCAACGACGTGAGCAGCGGCGTGCACGGCTTCTACGTGGACAATATCGAGGTCCGCGCGCTCGGCGAGATGGGCCGCGGCTCCGACAACCTGCGCGTGCTCTACTGGAACATCCAGAACGGCATGTGGTCCGACCAGGCGAACAATTACAACAACTTCGTCGCGTGGGTGAAGAAATACGATCCCGACATCTGCGTATGGTGCGAATCGGCCACCATCTACAAGGACAATACGAATTCGGCGCAAGCCTCCTCCGCCCGGTTCCTGCCCGACGGCTGGGCGGCACTGGCGGCCCGTTACGGCCACGCCTACACGGCCGTCGGCGGCTGGCGCGACAACTATCCGCAGACCATCACGTCGAAATATCCGATCGAGACGCTGCTGAAAATAACCGATTCGGACCAGGCGGGCAAGCCCGTGTCCCACGGCGCCGCCATTCAGCGGGTTACCGTGAAGGGCCGGACGATAAACATCGTGACGCTCCACACGTGGCCGCAGGCCTATGGATTCGGAGTCGGCTCGGCCGATCAGGCGGCGAGCGCCGCCAACAAGGAGGGCGACAAGTACCGCGAATTCGAGATCAAGTACATCTGCGCGCAGACCGTCAACAATCCCGCGTACGCTTCCTGTCAGGATTGGCTGATGATGGGCGACTTCAACTCGCGGTCGCGCGCCGACAACTGGTACTACGGCTATCCCGAGAACGACACCCGGCTGCTGGTCCACAACCACATTCTGGACCATACCGACCTCAAGGACATCATCGCCGAGCGCTACCCGGGAAGCTTCATATCGTCGACTTACGGCAACGCCCGTATCGACTACATGTATGCGTCGCCCTCGATGTACGCCCGCATAGTGAACGCACTGACCGTCATGGACAAGTGGACCACGGCGACCCAAAGCCCCTACGTGTCCAACTTCTACGACCCGTCGGACCATCGCCCGATCCTGGCGGACTTCGAGCTGAAACAGTAGACCTCCCGTCGATCAACCGACCCCAATAAATAAAACCCAATCTTAACCTTTTTACCAATTATGAGAAAAACATTCCTGACGAAGGGTTTCGTCCGTTTTTCACGCGGATTGGCCGGAGCCGCATTAATCGCGGCGACAATCGGCATCACGTCGTGTGAAACGCATTCGAACTCCGATCGTAACGAATCGATCAAGGTCTACGCGGACCCGATCGCAAAAGAGCCTATCGACGCCGGCATCGTCGGCGTGAAAGGCGGTCTCGCCAAACTCTACGTGGACGCCAATATCGACTTTGTCGCGACGTGGGAAGACGACGCAGCGACGCCGTGGGCCAAGGTGGTGGATTACTCTTCGACAGATCCCCAGACGGGGCTTCGCGTGATAACCCTGAAGGCCAACCGGCGCAGCACGACGTCGAGCTACTACACGCGGCGCACGGGCATGCTGATTCTGGCAGCCTCCGACGGCGAACTGAACTACAACCGGATAATCCCCATCCACCAAGGCTCCACGGCCCGCGTGAGCAATGATTTCGCGACCCTGAAGTACGGCAAGACCGACCCGCGCTTCACCGACGGCGAAACCCCGATCGACAACTGGACCACGGCCCAGAAAAACCTCGGGTTCACGTCCACGACGATCGAAGGGGAGGAGGTCGCCCACTGCTACGGCAAGAACGGCTACCTGAAACTGGGCGACGACAAGGGCCACGGAGCCGACCTGATTTCGCCCTACACCAACACGCTCCGCAGCGACTCGCTGCTGATGGTTTCGTTCCGCGCCGTGGCCTTCACCGATTACATGACCGGCGCCCGGGACGACAACAAGATCACGGTCGAGGTGCTCGGCGGGGGCGTCATCCGTGATTTCGCCCAATCCGAAAAGACCACGATCGACCTCGAAGCCGGCTATTACGACATTTCGAGCGAGGAGTTCCCCGAAGACATGTGGGAGGGTCACGATTTCCTCGTCTTCGTCGCCGGCACGAAAGCCAACCCGATTACGGCCAACACGCGGGTCCGCATCATCTGCGGCTCCCTCACGCAGAACTCCGCCGTCAACAACCGCATTTACCTCGACAATTTCTACATCCGCCGTCTGCAGAAGGTCGAAGAGGACTACTTTGCCGAAAACAACGGCAGCGGTAAGGACATCATCCTGGGAGCGCCTTTCGACGAGGAGGAACAAGAGTAAAAAAGAGGAACAAGTCGTTTCAACAAAAAAAAGCCTAAAATGAATAAAATTCTTCACTCAATAAGAGCATCCGTCCGAGTGATGTCGCTGGTGGCGGTACTGATACTGCTCGCGGCGCACACGGCGCCGGCAACGGCTCAACAAAAGGCCCAGACTGTCAGCGGAACCGTCCTCGACCCGGACGGCAACCCGCTGATCGGCGCCACGGTCGTGGTCGTCAAAGGCACGCAGGGCGCAGTCACCGATGTCAAAGGCAAATTCACCATCAAGGCCAAGCCTTCGGACAGCCTCCAGATTTCGTACCTGGGTTACAAGACCGAGACCCTGAACGTGGGTTCGCGGACGAACTTCACCGTCAGGATGGAGAAGGACTCCTCCACCGACATCGACGAAATCGTGGTCATCGGTTACGGCCAGGTCGCCAAAAAGGACCTGACCGGTTCGGTCGCGACGGTCAAGATGAACGACATCAAGGACGTACCGGTTCTTTCGGTCGACAACGCCCTTCAGGGACGTATCGCCGGAGCCGACTTCATGTCGACCACCGGTGAGCCGGGCGCCACGACCACCATCCGCATCCGCGGCACGCGCTCGATCAACGCGTCGAACGAGCCGCTGATCGTCGTCGACGGCGTGATGGACGCCATCCACGACCTGAACGACATCAACTCCGACGACATCGCAGGCATATCCGTCCTCAAGGACGCCTCCTCGACGGCGATCTACGGTTCGCGCGGCGCAAACGGCGTCATCCTCATCACCACCAAGCGGGGTCTCGGCTCCAAGGGCAAGGTCAACATCACCTTCAAGACCGACATGGGCTTCTCCCAACTGCCCCGTCAGCTCGACATTATGAACGCGTCGGAATTCGCGCAGTACCGCAACGACTACGCCTATTTCGGCAGCGACGCCAACCACCCCGACGTAGGCAAGGACACGCCCCTCTCCGGTTCGGTCTATTCCGACCCGCTCTCGCTGGGCGAAGGGACGAACTGGATCAACGAGATCACCCGCACGGCCCTCTATTCCAACTACGCCCTCTCGCTGTCGGGAACCAGCGACAAATCGTCGTATTACGCTTCGTTCTCCTACAACGACACCGAAGGTATCATCCAGGACAGCGGCCAGCAGCGTTTCACGGGACGTATCAACCTCGAACGCCAGTTGTTCAAATGGATGAAAGTCGGCTATACGGGTTCGTACACCTGGCGTCACAACGACCAGAACAAATCCTCCATCGGCGGAACGGCCTGGTACAGCAGCGCCCAGTATCTGTCACCGCTGCTCAAGCCGAACGACACGTATAACCCGCTGTATTACAACGGGCAGAAGATCAACACGCAGCGTGCGCTGATCGACCTGAACACCTATTACCTCGAACGCCACTCGAACAACCACGCCTTCACGCTGAAACTGGAGCCGGTGAAGAACTTCACGATCAACAGCACCTTCTCCTACTATCTCTACCAGCGGCATACCTACCGTTACTATCCGGGAACCCTTCCCCTGAAGGGCGAGAACGAAGGCGGCGAGGCCTACCGCGCCGAGTGGGACGAGCACTCGTTCTCGTGGGAGACCACGGCCGGCTACAAGTTCGAAAAGAACGGCCATTCGTTCGACGTTCTCGGCGGTTTCTCGGCTTACAGTTTCGCCTCGCACGATTTCAACCTGAGCGGCAAAGGCTACATGGACGACGCCATCCTGTGGAACAACATGAACGCCGTGCAGGACAAAGAGACCTATTCGGCGGGCACTTCCTACTCGAAGAAAACCAAAACGTCGGTCTACGCGCGTCTGAACTACAACTGGAAGTCGCGCTATTACCTGACCGTGACGGGACGTTACGACGGAGCCTCGAACTTCGCAGCCAACAACAAGTGGGCGTTCTTCCCGTCGGCCGCCCTCAAGTGGAACATTTCGAACGAGAACTTCCTGAAGGACTGCAACTGGATCGACGACCTGTCGCTGCGCCTGAGCGCCGGTCTGACGGGTAACGACGCGATCAGCACCTACCGTTCGCTCGCCACCCTCTCCTCGACGACGGGCGGCTATCTGTTCGACGGATCGCAGCCCGTGGCGTTCTACCGCAGCCGCCTGGACTCCCCGGACCTCACGTGGGAGAAGACCACGGCCTACAACGTGGCGATCGACTGGTCGATGTTCAAAGGCCGCCTGAACATCACGGCCGAAGCCTACAAATCCAAAACGACCGACCTGCTGATGTCGCTGGCCGTTGCGGCCCAAACCGGTTACACGTCACGCTGGACCAACATCGGCTCGACCTCGAACAAGGGTATCGAGCTGTCGGTCGAGAGCCACAACATCGTCCGCCCGAAGTTCCACTGGTCGACGACGCTCACCCTGTCGCACAACGAACAGAAGGTCGACGACATCGGTTCCGAGGACTTCATTTCGGCCTACAACTCGCCGGGCAACAACCCCTACATGATGTACGGCTACGTCAAGGGCTACCCGCTCAACTCGCTCTGGGGATTCAAATACGGCGGCACGTGGAAGAGCGCCGAGGAACGCGAGGAAAACGCGGTGACGAAAACCTACGTCAGCCCGGCCAACACCGACGGAGGCCCGCGCTACTACGACACCAACCACGACGGCGTGCTCTCGCGCGAAGACCTGATCTACCAAGGCAACGCCGACCCGTATCTGTACGGAGGTTTGCAGAACACGTTCTACATCCACGGTTTCAAGCTGGGCGTCTACTTCGCCTACTCGCTCGGCGGCAAGATCTACAACTATTCGGAGATCTACATGGCCGGTTCGCAGTTCGCTAACCAGTACCGCTACATGCTGAACGCCTGGCATCCCGTCCGGAACCCGAATTCCGACATTCCGCGGGCCGGAGCGAAAAGCGACGCCGCGCTTCCGAGCGACTTTATGATCCACGACGCTTCGTACCTCCGGCTGAAGAACATCACGCTGTCGTACACGTTCGACCTCAAGAAAAAATGCTCGTGGATGAAAGACCTCACCCTGAGCGTATCGGGCGAAAACCTCTTTCTGTGGAAAAAGTACAACGGATTCGACCCCGACGTTTCCAGCGAGGGAACCTCGTCGACGCTGCGCCGTATGGACCTGGGCGCCTATCCCAAGCCCCGCACCATCATATTCAGCCTTCAGTTGAGATACTAACCTAACAGAATTAAGACGATGAAAATCAAACATATATTCTACACGGCCGCGGCCATGGCCATGCTTTCGTTCCAGGCATGCACGCTGGACGAAGACACATCGGGCATCTCGAATCCCGACGACTTCTTCCGCAAATTTTCGGAATGCCAGTCGGTCGTAAACGGATGCTACATTCCGATCAAGTCGATCTACACCTATACCTACATGATCGCCACCGAGTGTGTCACCGACATCGCCTACTGCCCGTCGGGAACGCTCGACGCCAGCCTGGACATCTCGCCCGCCGTGCCGCGCATGGGTTCGACGGTCTGGCGCAACGGCTACCTCGGCGTACAGCGCTGCAACTTCGCCGTCAACGGCATCGAGCGCGCCTATAAAAACGAGGTGATCAGCGAGGAGCAGTACCACCAGCTGCTTTGCGAGGCGAAAACCCTGCGGGCGTTCTTCTACTGGACGCTGACCTGCTTCTTCGGCAACGTTCCGTTCTATTTCGACGACGTTACGGACAACGAGGTTTTGAGCCGGATTCAGGTGTTGCCGCGCATGGACGCCAACGAGACCCGCAACAAGGTCATCGAAGACCTTCAGTCGATAGCTCCCCTCGCCGCCCAAACCCGCACCTACGACAACGAGGCCAATCGTCTGGGAGCCTCCTGCGCCTACATGCTCATCGCCAAGATGGCCATGTGGAACAAGCAGTGGGACGTGGCGCTGGACGCGCTGGAGCAGATCGAAACGATTTACGGTCCGCTGTCGCAGTACGACTACGCCGAGAATATCCTGTTCCGGAACAAGAACACCCCGGAGTCGATCATGGAAATTCAGCACACCTACACCCAGGGCGCCCTTACCTACACGTCCAACGTGGCCTGCATCTGCCAGCCCTACCCGCGTGCGGCCAATTCGGCGGTCTACGACGGCGTGGAGATTCCCGAACTGGGCGACCAGGCGACCGTCTGGTCGGCGATGCGTCCGAACGTCTATTTCAGCCAGGGTCTCCAGTCCAAAATGGGCAAGGACATCCGCGCCAAGTACAACATGGCATGGGGATACGAGGACAAGACGTTCAACAGCACCAACACCCGCCCGTGGTGCGGACCGAAGTTCTGGTGTCCGAACATGCAGGCCTCGAACGACGGCAACAACTACAAGGTCTTCCGCTATGCCGACGCGCTGCTGATGATGGCCGAGTGCTATTTCTATAAGGAAAACTACGAAAAGGCGGTCGAATACCTCGACATGACCCGCACGCGCGCCAATCTGTCCAAGTACACCTTCCGCACCCCCGCGCGCCTCGAGGAGGAGATCCGCAACGAGCGCGCCCGCGAGCTTTTCGGCGAATTCCAGCGCAAGTACGACCTGGTCCGCTGGGGTATCTGGTACGAAGCCGTAACGGACAACAGCGACTACGCCTATCTGCAGCTCAACACGGCTAACAGCCGGATCAAACCGTGCCACCGCTACTACCCCATTCCCGACACGGAGGTCACCTACTCGAAGAACAACCTCGACAACAACGAATACAAGGCTTACGGCTTGTAATAATCCGAAACTTTCAGACGAATGAAAACAATATTCAATAAACAGAAAAGATCGGTCGCCGGCGTACTGATCGCCCTGACGGCCCTGACGACGGCCCTGACCGGCTGCCAGGAGGATTTCGAGCTGGACCTGCCTCTGGCGGTCTCGGCGCGCGAACTTTCCCTGACCAAGGATGCCGGCTCGACGCACGTGCTGGTCTACTCGAACGGCGACTGGACGGCGCGCTTCACGCGTCCCGTGAAGTGGGCCTCCCTCAACAAACTCCAGGGATACGGCAATAACGAAATCGTATTCACCTATTCGGCCAACTACGGCATTTCGAGAAAGATCGGCGTCGTGTTCGAGAAAGGTTCCCTGACCGATACGGTGATGTTCTCGCAGGCCGGAGCCATCACCGACGCTTCGCTCTCGTTCTCGAAACCGGCGGTTACGCTGCTGAAGTCCCGGTCGCAGATCTTCACGCCGATCAGCACCAACCTGCGCTACTGCATCGACGATCTGGAAGCCAGCGTCACCTATTACGACAACGACGGCCTGCCCAACGATCCCGTCACCGTCCTGACCCGCGCCGAAGAGGGCGAAGAGGGCGGCGAAGGCGAAGGCGGCGACGAACCGCAGGCGCAGCCCGTCGAACCGTGGATCTCCAACGTCTCGGCCACCTACAAGGGAATCACGTTCGAGGTCACGGACAACGACTCCGGATTCGCGCGCATCGCCGATCTGACCCTCTTCATCGAAGACGCCAAGGGCGAGATCACCAAATCGGTGCTCACCGTCACGCAGGGCATCGCCCTGCCGGCGCTCAAGCTGGACAGCAATGCCGAAACGTACGAAGGTTACGCCCAGGATTGCGCGGTTCCGGCCACGACCAACAACCTCGTGCCCTACTCCGACCAGATCGGTTACGACGTGGCGTACGACGTTCCCGTCGCGGAGGGCGCCGAGTGGATTCTGAAGCCCGCGATCACCGACGACGGCCTGACGTTCTCGCTGGCCAAAAACGAGGGTTCGGAGCCGCGCACCGCCACGATCCGGCTCAACTTCACCGACGAACACGGCAACTCCGTTTCGGCCTCGTGCAAAATCACCCAGAAGCCCTACCCGACCGCTGCCGATTTCGCCGCGGTGCGCGCCCTGACTCCGGGCGAGATCACGCTCCAGCAGTATATCGAAGGCTACATCGTCAGCGACCCCGACAGCAAGAACGTCGTTTCGAGTCCCCAGACCCAACAGTTCTTCTTCGACCGCGGCGAAAACGACCGGACGGCCTATATCGAGAGCCTCGACGGCAAGTGGGGCTTCTGCCTGAAATTCGCCTCCTCCGAAGACAACACGCCGGCCCGCTTCTCGAAGGTGCGCCTCTCCCTGAACGGGGCCACGCTCGAAAAGAAGAACTCCCCCGAGTGCTACACCATCACGGGACTTACTGCGGCCAACATCCTCGAAACCTCGACGCCCGACGAGTTCAAGATTCCGGTCAAGACGAAGACGATCGGCGAACTCACCGACGACGACATCTTCACGCTGGTGTCGGTCACCAACCTCGAAATCATGTGCAAGGACGGCGCCTACACCAACTGCACCGACGGCTATTCGTTCAAGGACAACATCAACCCGATCGGCACGGCTACCGCCCCGCGCTGGGACGTGGCCCCGCTGATGTGCTACGACAACACGGGCCGGACCATCTACATGCTGACCAATACGGCCGCTCCCTGGCGGCGTTTCAGCTCGGGCCGCGACCTGGATTTCAACTCCGTCGTACCGCAGGGTTCGGGCACGTTCCGCGGCATCGTCGTGGCTGACGACGTCGCCCCGATCCGCTTCGGCGACCTGGGCCGCTACCAGTTGCGCGCCATGACCGCCGAGGAGATCGCGCTGACCGACGAACCGTTCTCGAAAACCGTCGTCGAGTGGAACTGGAACGACCGCAAGACCGACCTCATACCGGAGATCGGCGAAGGCGAGATCAATAAATACGGCGCCACGCAGGGTGCCGCAGCGGACTTCAACAACGTCGTCTGCTCGGGCAAGGGAGGCGCCTCCTCCGAACAGAAAGGTCTGGTGGCAAACGGCGGCATCACGTTCACCCAGCAATGGTGGGATTTCGACGCCGACAAGGGCAAATACTTCGACATTTCGTTCTCCACGCAGGGAATCAGCGGTTCGAACATGGTCTTCGGCATCGTCTGGGGCCACGGCTCGATGAGCAACACGACCCTCTCCGGCCCGGCGCACTGGAACCTGCTCTATTCGGTCGACGGCGGAGCGACGTTCCAGGCCGTTCCCGACAGCCCGATCATCAAGAAGCGTTCGATCACGTGGTGGTCGACCACGTCGCAGGATTCGACCCCGGGCTTCACCGAGCACCTGCGCAAACTGCCCGCCGACTGCTTCGGCCGGGAGAAAGTGGTTCTGCGCTTGCAGGTGGCCGACAAGGTTACCGACATCGACCCCAAAGCCACGTCTTCGAACTACCTGACGGCGCTGGGCATCGAGAAGGGAACGCTGACGCCGTCCGTTGCGGCCGGTAACAGCCAGGCCCGTATCGGAACGATAACGGTACGCTACAACTAAACGAATTGCGGTCGCGCGGCGGATGCACCGTCCGCCGCGCACGGCCGGAACAAACAACAACGAATAAAACGTATAGAATATGAACTGTCGTAAATCGATATTTAAATTTTTAGGCATTGCGGCCGTATGCGCAGCCTCGGCGGCCTGCAGCGTCGACGACGCCGACGATCTGGCCCTGGTCAAACTGGGCGCGCTGAAGAAGGAGTTCGTCGTCGAAGCCGATGCGAATACGTTCGACATCGACATCTACGCCAACAGCGCCTTCCATATCGAGCGTATCAACCAGGCCGACTGGATCAGCCTGACCTGCGGTGAGACGGAGGACGGAAAGGGCGCCATCACCGCCGAATGCGAATTCAACGAAGGCTTCAAACGCAAAGCGGGCTTCGTGCTCTGCTCCGACGTGGACGCGCGCCGCGACACGGTCTACGTCAAGCAGAAGGCGCTCGTGGACGCCAAGATCGAGTTCGCCAACTCGTCCGTCATCGTCGCCGGAGCCGGCGGCGAGAACATCTCGCCGATCGAGACCAACATTCCCTTCTCGGAGATCACGGTCGACATCGAGTATGCCAAGGCCGACAACGCCGATTGGATCGAGAGTCTCGAAATCGTGGATTCCGAGAGCGAAAATCGCAGTCTGGCCATCACGACCGAGGCGAACGCCGCAGATGAAATCCCGCGTTCGGCTACCGTGTCGCTCTCCTTCACCGACGGCTGGGAGGAGACCGTCTCCGTCGAATTCAACCTCCTGCAGCGCACGGCGAAGGAGACCCTCGGACGTCAGATCACATTCGAGGAGTTCCGCCAAACGTATGCCATGAACAAGAAGGTCGAAGACTACGTCATCCTCGAAGGCATCGTGGTGAGCAACACCAAGAGCCACAATGCGGGCGAGAACACGCAAAGCACGACCGCAAAGATCGACTACAGCATATCGGAGCGGACCGTCTACCTCGAAACCTACGACGGCAAATACGGCATCGCCGTCCAGACCGCCACGGCCGAAGACAACGTCTTCGAACAGTACGACCACGTGCAGATTCTCATTCAGGGCGCCTCGGGCTACCTGGTCGAGACCCCCGACCGCTATGAACTGCGCAACGTCACCAAGGCGATGGTCATTTCGCGCATCGCGGGTTCGGCATCGGACGTTCCCGTGAAGGAGAAGTGGATGAGCCAGCTCACCGACGACGACATCTACACCTACGTCACCCTGAAGGACGTCGAGTTCCCCGTACGCAAAGGCGCAATCACGCCCATCAACGAGGGCTATGCGATCGGCACGGGCGCAAGCCGCATCAGCAAATACCCGCTGCTCGTGCGCGACATCAACGGCGATGACATGTACATGCTGACCAACACCAACTGCGCCTACCGCAGCGACGGCACGCGCCTGCCCTACGGCTCGGGCAAGATTTCGGGCGTCATCGTCCACGAGCGTTTCTCGCGTTTCGAATGGCGCGACGGAGCCGACCCGGCCGAAATGGACGACGATCCGACGCTCGGCTTCATCGGCCGCTACCAGATCCGCCACCAGACCAAGGGCGACATCTGGGACAACATGCAGAACAGCGTCGAAGACAGTTTCTCGGCCCTGCTGACGGAGTACCGCTACTGGAATCCCGACAAAGAGAACAAGGTCCAGAAACCCACCTACGGAACGAACGGCTACCTGACGCACACCTATCAGGAGAAGTACACCGGCTCCGCCAGCAAAGAGTACCTGCAGGCCACCTTCCAGCAGCACATGTGGGGCGGCGGAACCTACGAATACCTGGGTCCCGTCGGCAACAATGCCTCCTATATCTTCGGAGCCAACTTCGGCAACAAGAACGGCATCGGCGTAGTGATCGACCCCGCGAAGGAGAGCTGGAATCCGCTGATGGACGATCTGGTGAGCCGCAATCCCGACGGAACGCTGGAGTGGTGCGGTCCCTATGCCAAGGATAAAAACGCGGCAAACGGCACGGGTGGCTGGCCGGGCAACAATGAGATTGCGACGAATTCCACGCAAATCAACTACAACGGCAGCACGGGTATGCGCGGCAAGGGGAATGTATACGGTTCCTGCTACACCGCCTTCGCCAACCACTTCTGGTGGGACGACGACACCGACCGCCCCTACGCCTGGCTGATCAACTTCTCGACCGAAGGCATCACGACATCGCATATCTCGATGCAGATTTCCGTTATGAACACGCAGCAGAGCTTCTTCTCGCCCCGTTTCTGGTGTGCCGAATGGTCGCTGACCGATTCGCAGGCCGCAAAGGACGACTCGCAGTGGAATCTGATCGGCGAATACACCATCCCCGACGTTTCCGTCTGGGCGAACACGCTCTATTCGTCGTGCGTAGCCTACAAAAGCATCGACTTCGAGCTTCCCCAGGAGATTCTCGGCCACGAAAACGTCTACATCCGGCTTCGCCCGACGAGCGACCTCTGCAGCGACGGCTCCGACTACGCCAACGCGCGCCTGAACCAGAGCGCCAGCGGCGCTGCCCTGGCCGCGGAACACGCCAGCAGCCTCGAATATTTCGCCATCCGCTATAACAAATAGCGGCGTGTAACGAACGGTCGAAGCGGGGAGAGGACGACCGTCCTTTCCCCGCTTTTCCCGAAAGCCGTCCCATGCCGCAAACCGCAAAAACCGCAACCATGAAAAAACTGTTGCTTTTATTGGCCGCCCTGCTCGCAATATCCGCCGGCGGCATATGCTGTTCGGGTTCGGGCGACGATCCCGGAGAACAGGAAAAACCCGTCGATCCGCCCCCTTCGCCCGACGACGGCGTCGACTGGTCGAAGATCGACCCGAAAGCCACCGTGCGCGGGGTCGTGACGTGCGCCGGCGCCGCCGTGCAGGGCGTCGTCGTGACCGACGGCGTGAACATGACGCGCACGAACAAACAGGGGGCCTACGGGCTGCGCACGTCGTCCGACAAGTCGAAACTGGTCTACCTGACCGTCCCGTCGGGTTACGAGGTCGAATCCACGCGTGGGTTCATCCCCCGCTTCTACCGCAGGGTCACCGCTCCCACGAGCGTGGAGCAGGTGCAGCGGCACGACTTCACGCTGAAAAAGGTGAACAACGACCGCCACATTATGATCGTGTCGGCCGACATGCATATCCGCAACCGGGCGATGATCAAGACCACATCGTCGGCCACGCCGTCGATCTGTCCCCCGAAGGGCGAACTGGACTCCACGACGTTCCGCCGCACCTACCTCAAGACGCTGCGCGACTACGTCAAAGCCCTGCCCGCAGGCGTGCCGGTCTACGGCATGAATCTGGGCGACATGACGCAGGAGTCGCACTGGACCAACGCCAACAAGGCGACGCTGGCCAATTTCGTCAACGTCTGCGAACGCGGGGGCATGCCGATCCAGACCTTCCACGCCATCGGCAACCACGACCACGACATGGCCGTGCAGAACATCGCCGGCGACGACGACTCGGCGGCCGAACTGGCCTATATCTCCGCGCTCGGGCCGACATACTACGCCGTCAACATCGGCAAGGTGCACTACGTCGTGTTCGACAATACGCAGTATGTCAACACCGGCGGCGACCGGTCATTCGCCGTCCGCCTCAACCGGCGTCAGATGGACTGGGCGCAGAAGGACGCCGACTACATGCCGTCGGACGTCGAGCGCATCGTAATCGCGTGGCATTGCCCGGCCTTCCGCCGCAACCCGGGGGCCTCGTCGCCCAACCCGATGGACAACGCCGACGAATTGCTCGACATCTACAAGGACAAGCAGCTGCCTGTCACGATCTGGTCGGGGCACAACCACATCGCCGAAACGGTCACCGTACCGCGCAGCGACATGAGCGTGACCGAGTACACGCACCCGTGCGTATGCGGCGCATGGTGGTATTTCCCGCTCTGCCACGACGGCGCCCCGGCGACATTCACCCGTTACGATTTCAGCGGCGGAACGATCACGGAGCGGCGGAGCGTGAATTTCAGCGACAGCGACGAGCAATACTGCCGGGTCTACAACTCGGGGCTGAAAAACGCCGAAGGCAGGCCGGTCGTGCGCCTCAACGTCTGGGACTGGCATCCGACGTGGAAATTCGAATGCCGCGAAAACGGAGCCGCGGTTCCCGCCTCGCAGCTGAAGGCGGTCCGGGAGTACGACGACTATTACGTCACGGTCCACGACGCCTGCGGCAACGACATCTCCTCGTTCAGCTTCCTCGACAAATACCGCACCGACCACATGCTCGAATACACGCCCGTAACGCCGTCCGCCGAGATCCGGATAACCGCCACCGACGAATACGGCCGCCAGCTCTTCACCGTCACCACCAAGGCGGAGAACTGACCGGACGCAATCCGGCCTGTAACGAAGCGTCCCGGAGCGAATGCTCCGGGACGCTTTTCAATCATCGGGCAATCCCTACTTCGTCACACAGATATCGTCGATGAACCAGCGCGAGAACTCGCCCGAAGCGGGTTCGCTCGTAAAGCGCAGGGCCGTGGAGGCCGTCGCGCCGTCGATCGTCAGCGAATAGGTGTTGAACGCATCGGTCGCCAGTCCCGACACGACCTTCTTCGTCGCGCCGTCGATCGTTCCGCCGCCGATCACCTCGACGACGATCTCCGTCAGATCGCCCTTCTTGTCCTTGGGTTCGGTCGCCTTACCCTTGGGGCGATCCGAACAGGTCTTGTAGGCCATCGCGCGGAAAGAGAGGTTCAGATCGCCCGTTGCGTTCAGCGCCGGCGTGAGCAGTGCCCCCGCCTTATTCTCATACTCTGCCCGCTTCACGGCCTGCGACTCGACATAACCGATCTGGGCATAACCCGGACGCTGATGAACGTTGGTGCCCGAAAGTCCGTTTTTCAGCACGGCGTCCCATTCCGAGATGTCGCTGCCGCAATAGTTCAGCATGGCAGCCAACTTATCGCCGTAGAGGTAGTCCAACCCTTCGGTCAACCCGTCGAAAGGCTCGAAATAAACCGCTCCGACCGGTTTCGGTGTACTGAATTTCGGCACGGCCTCAATCGCGACGCACGAATGCAGGCGCGAATCCGAATTGTATCCAGCCGTACCGCCGTTGCAACTGACGTTGTCTGTCGGATAAAGTTTCAGTAGCAGCGTCTGGCCCTTCATCAGCCGCAACTGCGGCGTCAGGGTCACCGTAAAATAATAGAAATAGCCGCTGCTCGCAATCGCCCCGGGAATCGAGATGGCTGTCGAGCCGTCGGAGGGAGTGACGTACTCCGTGCCGTCGGTCGAATAGGCCACCGCCCAGTTCTTCGGAGCGCCGCCCGTTCCCGACATACCGAATGAGATGCGGAACGATGCAGGCATATCCTCGGCCAAAGGCACGGTCAGCAGGAAATAGGAGTCCTGACCGTAAACCATCGACTTGGCCGGAATGTTGTCATGCGCGGCCTCATCGGCCCAGTGCGTCAGCCGGAAATGGCTGCTGTTCGACGTCGGGGCCACCTTTGCCGTCAGCACGACGCATTTGGTGACATCCTTGTCCTCGACCTTGAAGTCTGCCCCCAATTTGTCGAACGTGCCATCGGTCACCGTCACGTACTTGCAATCCTTGTTGGCCTGCGAGGCGGCGTAGAACGAGAAGACATAGGGCAGCCTGATTCCAACCTGGGCGCCGAAGCGCAGCCCGGTGAGTTCCTTGTCCCCGGCCGTGCAGGGGCGGATCGCATAGGCGCCGTCCTGCGGCACAACGATTCCCTTGAGCACTCCGCTACCCGTCGGCGCAGGATCAATGCCAAACGAGGAAGCCTGCGAAGCCACCAGCCGGAAACGGTTGTTGTCGGGGTCCTGCATCGACAGATCGTCCTTGAGCGTTATACCGTTCAGCGAACCGCCTTCCGGCACGTAGACCTGGGAATAAATGCCTGCATACATCGACTCGTAGGCTCCCGACCGAAGCTCCTCGTAGGTGATCTTCAAGGCTTCGATCTTCACCTGCGTCGTCTCCGTGCGGCTCACCTTGTCGTCCGCGGCGGGTTTCACCTCCATCACGCCGGTTTCGGGATTCACCCCGACGACCGCCCCCTTCAGGTCGATCTCCAGCTCCTCGCCCGGCTTGCGGTAGAGCACCTCGTCGGTGCGGAGCGTAATGCCGCAGTTGGCTTTCAGGGCGCTCTGGAGCGCGATGCAGTTGTCGTAATAGTTATTGTCCTGGACGCTCGACACCACGATTCCGCGCATCTTCACGTCCTGCGTCACGGAGTAGTCGCCGTCGGCGGCCAGTTTCCGCAGATCGGGGATCGAGAGATACCCCTCGGCCGTCGCCGAAGCCTGCACGAAGGACAACTCCTCCACGACCGCGGCATTCCGTTTGGCCGCAACGCGTATCGTCAGCGCACGGGAGCCGGAAGTATTGTTTTCGGCAATGGACACCGCCACGGTCGCCATGCCCGTGGCCTCGGTCTGCGAGAGTTCGGCCCACGAGGTGTCGTCGCCCGCGACGGAGATCGTCCAGTCGCAGTTGGCCTCGACGTCGAACGAGAGCGTCGTGGCGAACGACGGCGCGAGAATCGCGTGCGTGTTCAGCGCTACCCGCTGCATCGGCAGCGCCACGTCGTCCTTGCACGCTCCGGCCGCGAGCAGCAGCGCGAAGGCCGCCGCCGCCCGGAAAAAGCTATTCAAGAGTCTGTTTTTCATAATCGCTTACTTTTTGAGGTCTACCAGTACGGGAAGGTGGTCGGAGACCGTCATCACGTTGATCTCCTCGTACGAGGGCACGGCGGTGCGCAGCACCTCGTACGACGGCGAATTGCCCGTGTAGACGAGCACATAGTCGATGCGCGACGGCGAAGAGGTGTTCACGAAGGTATTGGCCGAGGTGCTGATGATCTTCCACGATTCGAGCGCCGCTGCCGGAAGCTTCGACGTGTTGAGGTCCCCCGCCAGGTAGATCGGCTTGGTATAGGCGGCGTAGTTGGCGGCGATATACTCGGTTATGATCTCGAACGACCGCTGGCGGTTCTCATCGCTCTGGTGGCAGAAGTGCGTGGCGATGAAGATGTAGCCGTCGAACTCCGCGAGGAAGAACTTCCGCGCCTCGGTTCCCGGCAGATCGCCCGCATAGGTGTTTTTAGGCGCCGTCTTGCAGAGGATGCCGATGCCGTAGTCGCCGCCGCGGTAGCTGATCGTCTTGCAGTAGTAGGGCCGCATCCCCGTGCGGTCGGCCAGTTCCTGCAACTGGTCGGTCTGATGCCACGTGGTGTTCTTGTCCAGTTCCTGCAACGCGATCACGTCGGGGTCCATCAGCGAGATGACCTTGGCCGTGTTGTTGTAGTTCGCGCGGTCGGTCCCGGAGTTCTGGGTCCATCCCTCGCAGCGGTGGGTGTTGTAGGTCGCCAGCCGCACCGAGTTGGGCAGGCGGTCGTAACCCTGTCCGTCGTAGGGATTGTCGGGTGCGTCGGAGGTCATGTCCCCGAAATCGAAGTCGGAGTTGTCGCCCTCCAGCCCGGAGCAGGCCGCCCCGGACAACGCCAGGCAGCAGCCGGAGAAGGCGAGCAGTATGAATCGCTTGATTTTCATAATCATTCTTTTTTTCAGGTTAGAAATTCAGGCCGTCGTTCCAGCCGGGGTTCTGCGTAATGGCGCCCTGGGTCAGCACCCGGTCGTCGGTGGGCACGGGATAGAGGTAGTCGCGCTCCTCGTTCCACGAACGGGCGTAATCCGTATGGATAATGATGTAGCCGCTGTCGCCCCCGCTCAAGAAGATCTCCTTGTTCAGCTCGTAGACCGCCGGGGCCGAGGTCGCGGGCTTCGAGCCGGACCAGATGCAGACGTCGTTCACGCCGTCGTTGTTCAGGTCGTAGGACCCCGTGCCGGGGAAATACAGCCCCGTGAAGGGTTTTTCGAAACGCTTGCCCTCCTTCCAGCGCATGATGTCCCAGTAGCGGAGGTTCTCCATCAGCAGTTCGACGGTGCGTTCGCGGCGGATTTCGAGGATCACGCCCTTGTTGTCGCCCGTCACGTTGGCATAGCCGGTCTCCGGCGAAGCCAGATAGGGGTCGGGCGAGGCGTTGGCCTTCGTGAGCGAGAGGTTGGCGACGCCCGCACGGTCGCGCAGCGGCTTGATCGCAAGGTCGATGTCTTCCTGCGTGAGGGTTCCCAGCTCGGCCTTGGCCTCGGCGTAGTTGAGCATCACCTCGGCGGCGCGCAGCAGCGGCAGGTCGTTCGTCGAAGCGTTGTACGAATCGTACTTGGCCGACTGGAGGTACTTCACCAGCTGGTACCCGGTCATCGTCGCCGCAAGGTTCGGGGCCGACAGCGCCGTGTCGTCGATGCGCTTGTACCCGGGCGTGCGGACCGTCTGTGCGAAGCGGCCGTCCCGGTTTTTGCTCTCCTCGGGGAGCTGCATCGTCTCCCAGCCGGGCTGCGAGGTGAAGGGCGTGCCGTCCTTCATCAGATACATGTTGGCGATGTTCTTCAGCAGGCCGGGGCGTCCCATCGTGATGCTCGTGAGGTAGCCGTTGACGTCGTGCTTCAGACCGATAGCCGTGTTGTAGGCCCGGGCGAGCACGATTTCGGTGTCGAGGGCCTTGAGCGACGAGAAAAGGTTGAGATACGGCGTCGTTCCCGTCGTGTAGACCGAGTATCCGCTCTCGTCGGTGAAGCGCTTCGACGCCGTCGCGCAGGCCGTGAGATAGCTTTCCCAGTCCTTCAGCCCGTGATACTTGCGGAAGGTTCCCTCGAACAGGCAGACGCGGCTCTTGAGCGCCAGCGCCGCCCAGCGCGTCACGCGGTAGACCGACCTTTCGACGGGCAGGTTGGTAACGGCGAAATCGAGGTCTTCGATCACCTTCTGCATCACCATCTCGCGCGGATCGCGGCCCTTTTCGAAGAGCAGCGGGTCGCCGGCGTCGATCGGACGGTCGACCCAGGGCACGTCGCCGTAATGCTTCACCTTCTCGAAGTAGAACCACGCCCGGAAGAAGCGCGCCACGCCCTCGTACTCGAGCCGCACGTGCTCGTCGGCACAGTTGGAGGAGTATTGGAGGAAGAAATTGATGTCGCGCAGCTTCTCCCACTTCCAGGAGCCAGCCGTCGCGGGCACGGTGCGGTTGCCCAGCACCTCGCTCGTGAGCGTGGTCTTGGCGATGATGTCGGCCGTCTCGCCGTAGATGGTCCCGGCGGAGGGAAACATCGTGTAGAAATCGTTGGTGTAGAGCTGGCACTCCTCCTCCGTGTGGAAGAAGTTATCGGGAGTGAGCCGGTCCTTCGGGTAGCGGTCGAGCGCGTCCTCGCAGCTGCAAAGTCCGCACGCCGCCACACCGGTCAGTATATAAAGAATGTATTTTTTCATAACGGCAATCGCTTTAGAAGGTTAAGTTCAGACCCACGGAATAGGTCCTGCACCAGGGATAGACGTTCGACTTCTTGTCCGAATCGGCGGCAGCCTGCTCGGGATCGAGGAAATCGTTTTTCAGGGCGCTCCACGTGGCGAGGTTCTCGCCGCTGAAGTAGACACGGCACTCCTTGATGCCGACCTTCGAGGTCAGCCGCTTGGGAATCGTGTAGCCGAGGGTGAGGTTTTTCAGCCGGCAGTAGGCCAGATTTTGCAGGTAACGGTCGTTGGTATAGTAGGCCGTGCCCTGCGTCGAGTTGAGCGACGTATAGGCGCGGGCGCGCGGGAGATAGGCGTCGGGATTGCTCTCGCTCCACACCTGACTCATAAAATTTTTCGGAATGAAGGTCGCATAGGGACGGCTGTACGGCCCCCAGAAGCGCAGGTTGTCCGCGCCGGGATACCAGTCGAGCCGGCCGATGCCCTGCATGAACACCGAGAGGTCGAATCCGTACCACGAAAGGTTGAGCGTGAGTCCGTATTGGTAGCGGGGCGACGAGTTGCCGATCACGCGGCGGTCTCCCGGGTCTTCCAGCGTTCCCTTGCCGCCGTCGACGATACCGCTTCCGTCCAGGTCGAGGTACTTGATGTCGCCTCCGCGAACGCCCTTTCCATAGGCTCCCGTCGCGGAATAATATCCTGCGGCGACCTTCGAAAGGTCCACGCGCGAAGCGTACTCGGCGGCCTCCTCGTCGTTGCGGAACAGCCCGTCGACCTTATAGCCCCAGATTTCGCCGTACTTCTTGCCCACATAAGGGTCTCCGATCAGCCCCGAGGGGTTGTCGCACTTGGTGTACTCGGCCGTGTAGTCCGAGAACGTCCCCGTGATGCCGTAGCTGAAGGTGCTTCCGGCGAGTTTGAACGAGTCGCGCCAGCCCAGCACCAGTTCGTAACCTTTCGTACGGAGGTTGTTCGAGTTGACCTGCGGTTCGTTGGCGCCGTAGATCGAGGGCAGCGACTTGCCCTTGCCCAGGATGCCCTTCGTGTCGCGGATGTAGAAATCGGCCGTCAGCGAGAGACGGTTGCTGAACATGTTGAGATCCGCGCCGAGGTTCTTCGAGATGACCTTCTCCCAGGTCTGGTTGCCCGATACGGGATCGCTCACCGTGGCGTGCTGGCCGAGAATCGTACCGTCGAACGAATAGTCGCCCATCGAGCCCTTGGTCGTGATGGTCTGGATGAAGTCGTAGTAACCGATCTGCTGGTTGCCGAGCGAACCGTACGAAAGTCGGATCTTGAGGTTGTCGACCGTCTTGCGCAGCGGTTCGAAGAACGCCTCCTCGCTGATGCGGTATGCCGCCGAGAACGAGGGGAAGAAGCCGTAACGCTTGCCGCGCGGGAAACGCGACGTACCGTCGTAGCGTCCGTTGACTTCGGCCAGGTACTTGCCCTTGTAATCGTAAGCCGCGCGGTAGAACCAGCCCATGATGGCGTATTCGTTGCGGCCTCCGTTGAGCGTGAAGTTGGTCGTGCCCTTGGCGAGGTTGAAGTCCGAGAGGTCCTCGGACAGCAGTCCGTCGTTGGCCGCCGTGAGGTCGCGGTAATACTTGGCCTCGTAGTTGTAACCGGCGATCAGCGTCAGGTTGTGCTTCTCGCTGAAGGTCTTGTTGTAGGTTCCGTAGACGTCGGCCACATAGTAGTTCTGGTCCCAGACGACCTCCTTGTACTTGTTGGGGAAGCTTCCTTCGGGTTCGGTCATCACCTCGCCCGGATACTGCGAATACTGGACATTGACGCTGCGGTAGTCGTTGTGGAGGTATCCCTGCGTATAGCTGAAGTCGGCCTTTACGTTGAAGTTTTTGTGCAGTTTGAACGTGGCTTCGAACGTCGTGGTGATCTCCTGCGTCTTCTTGTTGCCGAAGCTCTTGCCCTTCTGCATCATGGCGCTGTAACCGTCCATCAGGTAGTGGGTCGACGACTGGGTCATCGAGGTGTGCGACACGGCCGTACCGTCGGGATTCACCGGCACGAACGACGCCAGGGCGTGCAGCGTGGGTTTGCGGAAGTTGTTATACTCGTCCTCGTAACCGTAATACTTGTAGTTCGACTGGAAGAACTTGGTGTTGCTGGCGATGGTCAGCCAGGGTTTGATCTCGGCCTGGAGCTTCACGCGGAAGTTGTAGGACTTGAACATGTCCGGCTCGATGCGGTTGACGCCCTTCTGCTGGTAATAGCGTCCGCTGACCATGTAGGAGAGCGCCTTGGTTCCGCCCTTGATGTTGATGTTGTGGTCCCACGTCGGGCGGCTGTCGTCGTAGAGGTAGTTGTACCAGTCGAAGTTGGCCAGATAGACGTACTGCTGACGGCCGTTGCGCCTGTCGGTGACGACCCACGGACGCGCCGGGTTCTCGGTCTTGTCGTTGCGCCGCTCCCAGAGAGCCTTGTAGTCGGCCTCGGTGTAGGAGGTGTAGGGGGTGTTCTGCGTGGCCATCATAAAGAAGTCGGCGATCTTGGCCGAGTAGTATCCGCGTGTCTCGTAGTCGGTCGAGGTCGTGGGGCTGGAGACGGAGAAATAGCCGTTGTACGACACTTCGGCCTTCTCGTTGTACTTGCCGCTCTTGGTGGTGATCAGGATGACGCCGAAGGCTCCGCGTGCGCCGTAGATGGCGGCGGACGAAGCGTCCTTCAGGACCGTGATCGACTCGATGTCGTTCGAGTTGATGCGGTCGGGATAGGTCTCGACGCCGTCGATCAGCACCAGGGGGCTGCCGCCGTTGGGCGAGGTCGTACCGCGGATGTTGTAGGTCGCTCCGGCTCCGGGCTGTCCCGACGAGAGCGTCACGTTGAGGTTGGGGATCACGCCCTGCAAGGCGCGGCCCACGTTCGACACGGGACGGTCTTTCAGCTCCTTCTGCGACACGGTGGCCACGGCTCCCGTGAGGTTGGCCTTCTTCTGCACGCCGTATCCCACCACGACCACCTCGTCGATGCTCTGCTGGGCGTAGGTCAGCACCACGTCGAAGAACGTGCGGCTTCCGACCGCCGATTTGTAGGTGTCGAAGCCGATGAACGACACTTCGAGCATGGCTTCGGCCGTAAGCGCCGGGAGGGTGAGCGTGAAGCTGCCGTTCATGTCGGTCGATATGCCCCGGGTCTGCCCGGCATCGGTCACGAGGACCGTGGCGCCGATCACGGGCGCGCCCTTCTCGTCCTTGACGACGCCCTTCACCGTCTGGCGCTGGGGCGCGGCGTCCTTGACGAGGATGATCCTCCGGTTCTCGAAACGGCACGAACAGTCGGGCAGCATCTGCCGCACCACCTCGGACACGGGCTTGCGCACGGCCGCGACGGACACGATCCGCTTGAGGTCGAAGTCGCCGTTATTGTAGAAAAACGTGTAATTGGTCAGTCGCTCTATCTCTTTCAAAACCTGTTCGACAGAGACGTTTTCCTTGGCAATGCTAACCGTGGGGGGGGGAGTTTGCGCCCGTCCTCCCGTGGTCAGAAAAAGCAATAGCAGGGCTGCACCAAGGATTTTAGCTTGGATAAGTTTACGCATGGGTTTGTAATTTAGGTAATGGTCGAAACGGCCGGAACGGATTCTGCGTTCCGGAAGTGAAAGCGGGAAAGTCCGGGTCCTTTTTACATAGGCGCGTAATTTTTAGGAATTTTTCGGTTGTTTGGGAATGATCGTTATGCGCCGCCCTGCGCAGACGTAGTCCATCTCCACGACGAGCGACATGGCTTTCAGAATCTCCTCGATACTTTCGTTGCGGATCAGCTTGAACGACATGCGCACCTGCCGGGTCCACGCCTCGGGAGCGTCGATCTCGACGGCGTACCAGCGTTCGAGGTTGGTGAGAATGTCGGCCAGCGAGGTGTCGTCGAACGACAACGAGCCGCCCATCCACTGCGAGTAGTTGCGCGTCGAGACCCGCGAGCGCGAGGCGCGCCCCTCCTTCCTGTCGAACACCAGCCTGTCGCCGGGTTTCAGCGTCACGGGCGCCGGCAGACGGCCGCCGTAGGCGCGGATGCTGCCGTTGCAGAGAATGGCCTCCGTGGTCGCGAACTCGGCGTAGTTGATCACGTCGAACTCCGTGCCGAGCACCTCGATGTTCATATCCTCCATCTGCAGGATGAACGGACGGTCGGCATCGTGCCGGACCTTGAAGAAGCCTTCGCCGTCGAGTTCCACCACCCTGCGGCGCCCCGTCAGGTCGCCGTAGTACCGGAGCACGCTCCCGGCGTTGAGCCAGATATGCGTACCGTCGGGCAGTACGTACTCGCCCTTGTCGTGGGCCGAGGTGACGATGTTGGTTTCGATCTTCGTGCGCAGGTAATCCTTCACCACGACGTAGTTCGTTCCGGCGGCCAGCAGCACGACGGCGGCCGCGGCTGCGACGTTGCGCCAGATGCGGCGGACGCGGAACCGCTCGCCGCGGCGCATCGCCTCGTGGAGCCGTTCGAGTTTGCGTTCACGGCCTCCCGGCTCTTCGGCCCGGAGTCCGTTCCAGTAGTTTTCCAGCGCCCGCTCCTTTTCATCGCGCGAGGCGGGGTCGCGCAGCCACTCCGCGAAGCGCTGCTGCACCTCCCCGGGCATGTCGCTGCCGAGGAAGGTTTCGATAATGGTTTTTATTCGATTTACAGACATAACGATCTTTCCCGTTTCACCAATAAGACGGTTCACGCGGCCGTTACGCACGCCCGAAAGGTGAAAAAAGTTTTTAGAAGAAAAACAGGATCAGCGTGACGAGTTTGCGCAGTTCGGACAAGGCCCTCGAAATCTGATTTTCGACGGTGCGTGTGGAGATGCCAAGACGCCGGGCGATTTCGTCGTTGGCGATGCCCTCCTCACGGCTCATGCGGAAGATGCGCTGCCGCTGCCCGGGCATCTTCTCCACCGCCAGCTGAATCAGCAGCAGCAGGTCGCGGTTGTCCACGTCCGGAAGTTCGTATTCGGGCAGCAGATTGGTCTGCCGGGCGAAGTTGGTCCGCACCGTGCGGCTGTCAAAACGGTCGTATACGGCATTGCGGGCCATGCGGAACAGGTAGGAGCCGAAGGCCGTGACGCCGGCCATCGTGCTGCGGTTCTGCCAGATTTTCAGGAACAGGTCGTGGGTGATGTCCTCGGCCTCTGCCCGGTTCTTGAGCATGCGGCACAGAAACTCCTCGGTCTTCGCCGCATACCTCATGTAGAGGGCGTCGAACGACGCGCGGTCGCCGCGGGCAAGTTTTTCGAGCAGTGTTCTTTCGTCTTCCATGGGAAATAGCCGGTATGAACGGGGACGGGGTAAAAGTAGTAATTTTTTACTACTTCGTCGCGGCCCGTGCAAAATTTAGTCGTTTTTTCATTTCTGCAGCGGGCGGAAGCGGCGTTTCGGATTCCAGACGCCGGAGGCCTTTCGTTTCGATAATCGAAACGCCGCCTCCCGGAATAACCGATTATCGAAACCGGAGCGGCGATAATCCGTTCGATACACGAAATTAGAACATCGCATTTCGGATTGTTTCGATTTTCGTCTTGGTTCGCCCGCTGAAATGGCGTACGTTTGTACCAGTTCCGAAAGGGGCTATGAAGAATTCAGTTTGCATGTAGTGACGCCCACAGAAGTTGGAAGGATTGCTTGACAGTGACGCAACTATGTTCCGCACATCCGGAGGCTTCGAGGGGAGGGTTGTGAAACCCTCCCCTTTCCTTTCGTGCCCGCCGGAGAGACTCCGCATCGGGAACGGGGCGTCAGCCCAGCTGGGCGACGATCTCGCGCTGACGCTTGAAATAGTGGATGCGCCGCAGCTCTCCGCTGCCGGATATGAGCGTCGAAAACCGGCTCTGGGTCTTGATCCATTTCTTCACATATTCGTACATCAGCGGATCGGGCGTCCGCAGTCCGTTCAGCGAGAACATTCCGATGTTCACGGCCTGGTGTCTGCTGGTCGTGACATAGCTGTACGACGACTCGAGGTCGATGTCCGAAAGATAGAGGAAGATCTTGTTGCCGTTCTCGAACTCCCCCTTGACCGCCACCGTCTCCATCTCGTCGAGCATGGCGAAGAGTTCGTCCCGGAGCACGCGAACGCTCTCCTGCGAAATCAGGTGCATCTCCCGGTAGGCGCGCAGGGCGTTGAGCCAGTGCTTGAAATTGCTGTCGTCGAAGATCAGGTAGGTCGTCGCGACCGACTGCACCCACCGGACATACTCCCGGCAGTTGCGCTGCAATTCCGCGGGGAGCTTCAGCTCCTCGAAGGTCCTCACGGCGGGGTTGCCCACTTCGTGCTGGTAAAGCCATTTGAAGAGCTTGAACCGGTTCAGGTTGTCGTATTTGCCGTAGAACTCCGCCGGCAGCGAATTGGTCGCCGTGGCAAATTCGGTCGTGGGGTCTGACGCCACCTCGCGCATAAAGGCGATGTCGCGTTCCAGAATCTCGTTATAGGTTTCGAGCAGCGCGGTGAACTCCTTGAACTTGAGCTGGAATGACAACTTGTCCGTAGCCGCCAGCCCCACCACCCGGTCGAGCGAGAAGTGCATCCGCGCGCACAGCGCGCTGGCTTCGCCGAAGGTGAACGGCACCTCGCCGCGCAGCCTCCTGTAAGCGGCCTCGCGGCCTATGTTCAGCATGTCCATCAGCAGCGAAGCCGGATTCGAATGCTGCGGCGTATGCGCATGGATCGCCTCGATCAATGCGGCATTCGATTTTTCAAGCATAGATATAGTCAACAAAAAATTCTCTTCCCAAGTCGCAAAGATACGAAAAAACCGGACGGTTGCAAAACTGAATCGCGCCCGGCGGGGGGGGGCGGACAGACGCGTCGGCGCCCGCGGCGCCGAAGATCCGAATGCCCGACCCGGAACCGCAGCCTGCCGTTCCGGTCCCCGGGATACGAAAAGAGGAGGGCCTGTGCAGGCCCTCCTCCGGAATCGGTGAACGGATCGCTTATTTTCCCAGACCCATCTTTTCGATGAGGGCGCGGGTTTCGGGCTTGTGGCCGCGGAAACGCACGTAGAGTTCCATCGGGTGCTCCGTGCCGCCCTTCGAGAGGACGTTCTCGCGGAACGACGAAGCCGCCTCGCGGTTGAAGATGCCCTTCTCCTTGAAGAGCGAGAAAGCGTCGGCCTCGAGCACCTCGGCCCACTTGTAACCGTAGTATCCGGCGGCGTAACCGCCCGAGAAGATGTGGCCGAAGGCCGGAGCCATCGCCGTTCCGGAAACGACGGGCAGCACCTGCGTCGGGGCCATCGAGACGGCTTCGAACTGCTCCACGTCGCCCTCGAACGGCTCGGTGAGCGTATGCCATGCCATGTCGGTCATGCCGAACGACAGCTGGCGCACGTTGGCGTAAGCCGCCAGATAGTTCTGCGCGGCGACGATGCGGTCGACGATCTCGGCGGGCATCGGCTCGCCGGTCTCGTAGTGCACGGCCCACAGGTCGAGGAACTCCTTCTCGGTCGCCCAGTTCTCCATCAGCTGCGAGGGCAGTTCCACGAAGTCGCGGTAGACGTTCGTGCCGGTCTGCGACTCGTACTTGCCCTCGCCCAGCATGCCGTGCAGGGCGTGTCCGAATTCGTGGAGGAAGGTCTCCAGCTCGTCGAACGTCAGCAGCGACGGAGCCGTTTCGGAGGGCTTGGTGAAGTTCATCACCAGCGACACCAGCGGACGGATCTCCTTGCCGTCCTCGATCTTCGTGCCGCGGAACTCGGTCATCCACGCCCCCGAACGCTTCGACTCGCGGGGGAAGAAGTCGAGGTAGAGGACCGCCATGAAGCGTCCGTCGGCGTCCGTCACGTCGTAGGCCGTCACGTCGGGATGGTACACCTCGATCTTGTCGTCGGGCGTGAAATTCAGCCCGTAGAGCTTGTTGGCCAGCATGAAGACGCCCTTCTTCACGTTTTCGAGTTTCAGGTAGGGTTTCACCAGCTCGTCGTTCAGGGCATATTTCTCATCCTTGTATTTCTCGGTGTAATAGGACCAGTCCCAGGGCATCAGCTGTCCCTTGAAACCGAGCGTAGCGGCGTAGTCGCTCACCGTGCGGTAGTCGGCGTCGGCATAGGACTTGGTCGCGGCCAGCAGTTCCGCGAGGAAGTCGTTGACCGTTTTCGTATTCTCGGCCATGCGGCGTTCGAGCACGTAATCGGCATAGCACTTGTAGCCCAGCAGGTTGGCGATCTTCAGACGCGTATTGGCGATTTTCTTCACGATCTCCGTGTTGTCGAACTCGCCGCCCAGCGCCCTCGAATTGCTGGCTTTCCAGAGTTTCTCCTTCAGTTCGCGGTTCGAGGAATAGGTCATAAACGGCAGGTAGCTGGGATGTTGCAGCGTCACGGTCCAGCCCTTCTCGCCGCGGGCCTTGGCCTCGGCGGCCATGCCTTCGCGGACGAATGCGGGCAGCTCGGCCACCACCTTCGGATCGGTGATGTTGAGCGTGAATGCGTTGGTCGCGGCCAGCGCGTTCTGCCCGAACCGGAGCGTCAGCCCCGAGAGTTCGGAGGTGTACTTGCGGTAAAGCTCCTTGTCGGCGTCGGAAAGGGCCGCGCCGCTGCGAGCGAAACTCTGATAGGTGTCCTCGAGCAGTTTCCTGTCCTCTTTGCGAAGACGTCCCGGATGCTCGTAAACCTGTTTCACCCGGGCGAACAGCTCGGGATTGAGCGAGATGTCGTTCGACAGTTCGGTCAGCTTGGGCTGCACGCGCTGTGCGATCTGCTGCATTTCGTCCGACGTGTCGGCTTCGAGCAGGTTGAAGAAAAGCCCCGCGATGCGATTGAGCAGCTCGCCCTGACGCTCCAGCGCCACGATCGTATTGCCAAAGGTGGGTTTCTTGGGGTTGTTCACGATCGCGTCGATCTCGGCGCGCGAGCAGGCGATCGCGGCATCGAACGCCGGTTCGTAGTCCGCGAGTTTTATCTCGGAGAACGGCGGGGTCTCATGGGGCGTATCCCATGCGGCCAGCAGGGGATTCGACAGATCGAGTTCGGGCAGCTGCGCTTTGGGGATCGAATTGTCGGCGCAGCCTGCCGCCATAGCGGAAACGGCCATAATAAACAGTACTTTTTTCATTATCATATCAAATTAGCGGTTTCTTTTCCGATGGGTTCGAGTTTCAGTTTTCCCGGGCGGCGGATGCCGTTTCGGCGGCGGGAGCGGCGTCCTCGCCGGACGGTTCGGGTTCATTCAGAAGCCCCCGGCCGCGAAGCATCGCCCGCTTGTCGGGGTCCTTGCCGCGGAAGTCGCGGTACATGGTCATGCCGTCCTCCGAGCCGCCGCGGGCGAGGATCTTGCGGCGGAAATCGCCGGCGATCTTCTTGTTAAAGAGGTCGCCGCTCTCGCGGAAGGCCTCGAAGGCGTCCTTGTCGAGCACCTCGGCCCACGTATAGAAATAGTAGCCCGCAGAGTAGCCGCCGTCGAAGATGTGCGAGAAATAGGGGTAACGGTAGCGCGGCTCGATCTGCGGGATCAGCCCGCGTTTTTCGGTCAGGGCCTTGCGCTCGAAGGCCATCGGGTCGAACGGCTCGTATTCGGTGATCGAGTGGATGTCCATGTCCGAAAGCGACGCGGCGATCAGCTCGGTGGCCATGAAACCCTGGTTGAAAAGTTCGCTGCGGCGCAGTTTGTCGACGAGGTATTTCGGAATCACCTCGTTCGAACGGTAATGCACGGCATACTGCTTGAGCACCTCGGGATCGAACGCCCAGTTCTCCATCAGCTGCGAGGGCAGCTCCACGAAATCGCCCTCGACCTCCGCGAGTCCGCGGTACTTCACGTCGTGGAACAGGAAGTGGAGCGCATGCCCGAACTCGTGGAACAGCGTCTCGGTCTCGTCGAGGGTCAGCAGCGCGGGATTGCCCCCCGCCGGGCGCGTGAAGTTGCAGACGACCGACACCACGGGCGCCACGCGCTTCCCGTCCTCGTAGGTCTGCTCCACGTAGTTGCCGCACCACGCGCCCTGGCTCTTTCCGTCGCGCGGGAAGTAATCGAAATAGAGCACGCCCAGATGCGACTGGTCGACGTCGAGCACCTCGTAAGCGACCGCCTCGGGGTGGTACAGCGGCACGACGATCGGGCGGAACGTGATGCCGTAGAGCCGGTTGGCGAGGAAGAAGATGCCTCCCTGCACGTTCTCCAGCGAGAAATAGGGCCGCAGCATCTCCTCGTCGAGGGCATATTTCTGCTTGCGGACCTTCTCGGCGTAATACCACCAGTCCCACGACGCGAACTCTCCCTCGGGGAAATCCTTCCGGAACAGCTCCTCCATCTCGGCCAGCTCGCCCTTGGCGCTTTCGAGCGCCGGGGTCCAGATCTCCTCCAGCAGGCCGTACACGGCGTCGGTCGTTCCGGCCATCTCGTCGTCCACGACGTAGGCGGCATACGAGGGATAGCCCAGCAGGTGGGCCTTCTCCGTGCGCAAGCGGATGAAATCGTTGATCAGCTGTTTGTTGTCATACTCGTCGCCGTTGTTGCAGCGGTTGAGGTAGGCCTTGTAGATCTGCTCGCGCAGTTCGCGTTTCGACGAGTAGGTCAGAAACGGGATCAGGCTGGGCTTGTGCAGCGTAAAGACGTATTTGCCCTTCCGGCCCATCGCCTCGGCCTTTTCGCGGGCCAGATCGCGGGCCGTGGCCGGAATGCCGTCCAGATCGGACGAGGCGAGTTCCAGCGCATAGTTGTTGTTCTCGGCGAGGAGGTTCTGCCCGAACTTCACGGCCGTGAGCGACAGCTCCTCGTTGATCGCCTTCAGACGCGCCTTCCGCTCGGCGTCGAGCAGCGCTCCGGCGCGCACGAAACTGCGGTAGGTCTTCTCCAGCAGACGGCTCTGCTCGGCGTCGAGTCCCAGCGCGGCGCGACGGTCGTAGACGGCTTTGATCCGTTCGAAAAGTTTCCCGTTGAGACGGATCTTGTCGGCGTGCGCCGCCATCCGGGGCATAATCTGCTCCTCCAGCGCCTGCATTTCGGAGGTGTTCTCCGCGGCGCAGAGCATCCCGAAGATCAGCTCGACCTGCGAAAGCATCTTTCCCGAAGCGTCGTAGGCGAGGATGACGTTCTCGAACGTCGGCGCGTCGTTGTTCGACGTGATGGCGTCGATCTCGGCCTCGTGCAGCGACATGCCGCGTTCGATCGCAGGCAGGAAGTGCTCCGGTTCGATCTTGTCGAAGGGCGGCACGCCGTATGGGGTCTCCCATTCGGCGAAAAAAGGATTTTCGCCCACGGTTTTCCCGGACTTGCAGGATATGAATGTCATAGCCAGAAAAAGTGTTAATAAAGCGGTGATACGTTTCATCGATCGTGTTATTTTAGTAACTTTGTCGCGCATTATTCGACAAAGTTAGGGAAAAATCTGTAAATAGAATAAATAATAGGTCTCCAATCATGCAACTTTTCTACGCGCCGGACATCGTCCCCCCGCTTCATACGCTGAACGAGGAGGAGTCGAAACACTGCATCCGCGTACTGCGGCTCCAGTGCGGCGGGCGCATCCATATAACTGACGGACGGGGCAATTTATTTTGCTGCGAAATCACCGACGACAATCCCCGGCGCTGCACCGTGCGGGTCGTCAGCGCCGAAACCGGATTCGAAAAACTGCCTTACGCGCTGACGATGGCCGTCGCGCCGACCAAGAATTCGGAGCGTTTCGAGTGGTTTTTGGAAAAAGCCACCGAGGTGGGCGTCACGGCTGTCGTGCCGCTGGAAACGGAACACAGCGAACGCCGGGTCTTCAAGCCCGAGCGGGGCGAGAAGGTCGTCACCGCGGCGCTGAAACAGTCGCTCAAGGCCTACCGCCCCGTGCTGCATCCGCTCACCCCCTTCCGCGAAGCGGTGCTGTCGGCCCCCGAGGGGCGGAAGTTCATCGCCCACTGCGCCCCGGCGCAGTCGCCCGCCGGGAAGGCCTACCTGGCCCGCGCGCTCCGTCCGGGCGAGACGGCCACGGTCTTCATCGGTCCCGAAGGCGACTTCTCGCCCGGCGAAATCGCCTTCGCGCTGGCCAACGGTTTCGAAGAGATCACCCTCGGACGACAGCGTCTGCGCACCGAGACCGCGGCCCTCGCGGCGGTGGTCATGGCATCGGTGGTCAACGGTTAAGAATACGATAAATTTCTGAAATATGCTTTTTCTCTACCTGCTAATCGCCCTGACGGCGGTGGCGGCGGCCATTTTCGCCACGCCGCTGCGGCGCAAGGTCTGGACTGCGCTGGCCCTCACGGCCGCCGGCGCCCTGTGGTGCTCGGCGCGCGCCGTCGGCGTGCTGGCCGGAGCGGACAGCGGCCCCGTGTGGTCGGTCCCCGGTACGCTTTTCGGCGGCGACACCGGCTCGATGGACGGGCTTTCGGCGCTGTTCGTCGTGATCATCTCGGTCGGCGCCGTCGCCGCCGTGCTCTACTCGCGGGGCTATCTGGCCCACTGCCTTGCCGAGAAATCCCCGGCCCACATCTCGCTGCACTACACGGCGCTGGTGGCGATGTTCTACGCCATGCTGGGCGTGGTCCTTTCGGACGGCGGCTTCTCGTTCCTCTTTTTCTGGGAACTGATGACCGTGGCGTCGTTCCTGCTGATCCTCTTCGACGCCCAGCGGCGCGAAGTCCGGCGCGCGGCGCTCTCCTACCTGATTATGATGCACATCGGCTTCGTGCTGCTCGTCATCGGCTTCGTACGGCTCGACGCGGCCTGCGGCGCCGCCACGTTCGGCGCGCTGGGCGACTACTTCCGCACGCAGCCGGGACTGCCGCTGCTGCTGGTGTTCCTGGCGGGCTTCGGCATGAAGGCGGGACTTTTCCCGATGCACGTCTGGCTTCCGGAGGCGCACCCCGCAGCCCCGTCGCACGTCTCGGCCCTGATGTCGGGCGTGATGATCAAGACGGGCGTCTACGGCATCCTGCGCGTGACGGCCGCGCTGGGCGAACAGCCTCTCCTGCACACCGCCGGAGTGATCCTGCTCGCGGCGGGCGTCGTCACGGGCCTGTGGGGCGTGATCCTCGCAGCCATGCAGAACGACGTGAAACGCCTGCTGGCCTACTCCTCGATCGAAAACGTCGGCGTCATCCTCATCGGACTCGGCGTCGCCGCGCTGGGCAAATCCTCGGGCAACCAGCTCGTCGCGCTGTGCGGCGTCACGGGCGCCCTGCTGCACACGCTCAACCACTCGCTGTTCAAGAGCCTGCTCTTTTTCGGCGCGGGCAACATCCTCTCGCAGACCCATACCACGTCGCTCGACGCGCTGGGCGGGCTTGCGAAGCACATGCCGCTCACGGCGATCCTCTTCCTCACGGGCACGGCGGCCATCTGCGCCCTGCCGCCCCTCAACGGCTTCGTCTCCGAACTGCTGATCTACCTCGGGATGCTCGACGGCATCGCTTCGGGCAGCAACGTGCTGGCGTCCGCCGCCGGACTGGCCGCGCTGGCGCTGATCGGCGGACTCGTCGTCCTGGCCTTCACCAAACTCTACGGCACGGTCTTCCTCGGCTCGCCCCGCACCCACGAGGTCGCCGAGTCGTCCGAGGCCGACACCTTCCGCATCGCGGCGATGGCCCTGCCGCTCGCAGGCATCCTTTTCGTAGGGCTGTTCCCCCGGGCGGCCGTCTCGGCCGCGACCCGTGCCGCGGGCTTCTTCCTCCGCACCCCGGCCGACGCCGCCGACTGGCTGCTCTCGCCGCCGCTCGCCGCCGCGGGACGCACGGCTTGGATTCTGATCGCCGTGGTGTGCCTGCTGCTGTGGCTCCGCCGCCGGACGCTGCGCACGCGCACCGTCGCCAAGGGTCCCACATGGGGCTGCGGCTTCACGGCGCCGAACGTCCGGATGCAGTACACGGGCGAATCCTTCTCCGAAGGGCTTCAATCCATCGCCACGTCGCTGACCCAGAACAGCGGCCAGGGCTCCCCCGTGGGCAAAGGCGAAATCTTCCCCGCGGCCCACTCGTTCGACATCGGCCACCGCGACCGCATCGGCCGGCTGTTCGCCGCCTGGTGGGTCGAACTGCTGCGCGTGATCAACCAGCGCGTGATGCGCCTGCGCACGGGCAAGATCAACCATTACATCCTTTTCGCACTGGCTTTCCTGGGGCTGGTGTTCCTGTTGTCGGTATTTAACGCGATTTAAGATGGCAGCACTCAACACACTCCTTTTTCTGTTGGCGGCCCTGGCGATTCCGGGACTGATCAACCGCACCCGCGCGCTGCTCGCGGGCCGCAAGGGCATCCGCTTCGCCCAGCACCTTTACGACGTGCGCCTGCTGCTGCGCAAGGGCGCCGTCTACTCCCCCACGACGACCGCCGTGTTCCGCGCGGCCCCGTCCGTCACGCTCGGCACGGCCCTCGTCGCCGCGCTGTTCGTCCCCGTGGGCGACCTGCCGTCCGCGCTGTCGTTCGAAGGCGACCTGATCGCCTTCGCCTACCTCCTGGCTCTGGGCCGCGTGGCCCTCATCCTCGCGGCGATGGACACCGGAAGCTCGTTCGAGGGCATGGGCGCCAGCCGCGAAGCCCTGTACGGCGCGCTGGTCGAACCGGCGCTGATGCTCGTCTTCGGCACGCTGGCCCTGCTGTCGGGCTACACCTCTTTCGACGCGATCTTCTCGGGCGACGCCGTGAACGGCATGCAGCTGGTCGTGGTGCTGCTGCTGGCGGCCTACGTGCTCGTGAAGATCGTCTTCACCGAGGCCGGGCGCGTCCCGGTCGACGACCCCCGCACGCACCTCGAACTGACGATGATCCACGAAGTGATGTGCCTCGACTACTGCGGCGTCGACCTGGCCTATATCAAGATGGCCGGATGGCTCAAGACCGCCGCGCTGTCGGTGCTCGCCGCCGACGCCGTCGCCGCGACCTGCTGCCCCCGCTGGTGGGCGGCGGCCCCGCTCGCGGTGCTCGTCACGGGGCTTTCGGTGGGCATCGTCGAATCGACCCAGGCCCGCAACAAACTCGCCCGCAACACCACCTTCATCCTCACCGTCGCGGCGCTGGCCGTCCTCGTGTTCTTCACGGGCTACCTGCTGCAACTTAACATCGGTCTGCAATGATACTTCCGCTGATCATCCTCTACGTCGTGACGCTCGTCTATCTGGCGATCACCGAGCGTTTCCGCAATTTCGCCTCGCTGATCGGCCTTCAGGGGTGGCTGCTGTTCGCCGTCGCCCTGGTGCGGCTGCACGCCATCAACCCCGCCGAACTGGCCTTCATCTGCCTCGAAACCCTGCTTTTCAAGGGCATCCTCGTCCCGGGACTGCTTTTCGCCGTCATCCGCCGCACGAAGATCAACCGCGTCTCGCGCTCCGGCTCCACGCAGTCCGGCTCGCTGCTGCTGTCGCTCGTGGCGCTGGCCGTGAGCGCCTCGGTCACCTATTACATCGCCGACACGACCATCGACCTGGTGTTCTTCGGCGTGGCCTTCTACTCGCTGTTGAGCGGACTGATCCTGATCGTCATGCGCCGCCGGATCTTCTCCCACATGGTCGGCTTTCTGGTCATCGAAAACGGCGTGTTCCTCTTTTCGACGGCCATCGGCGTCGAGATGCCGCTGCTGATCAACTTCGCCATCCTGCTCGACATCCTCATCTCGGTGCTGATGCTGGGCATCTTCTTCACCAAAATCGACGGCAAGCTCCATGCCGACGACGCCGATTCACTCACCAACGTAAAGGACTGACGCCATGATCTGCTACCTCATTTTCAGCGTCCTCATCGCGGCAGCGGCCTTCACGGTCCGCCGCCGGAGCCTGCTGCGCCTCACGGGCGCGGCCTTCTACGCCGTGCAGGCGGCCTTCGCCGTTCGGATCGTCGCCGGAGGGCTTTACGGCGAGACCTCGGCCGTGTGGTTCGCCTTCGACGCCGCGGGCACGCTCTTCTACTGCCTGCTCTGCATCGTCTCCGCCTTCGCCTTTTTCCACTCGAAGGCCAGCCTCCACGACTGCGACCTGCGCCAGACCCGCACCTACGCGGGCCTGCTGATGCTCCTGACCACAGCCATCGCGGGAGCCTATTTCGCCTCGAACCTCGCCGTGACGTGGATCTTCCTCGAAGCCACCACGCTCTGCTCGGCGGGCATCGTCTACCACCGCCGCACGGCGCAGGCGCTGGAAGCGGCGTGGAAATACGTCTTCGTCTGCTCGACGGGCATCGCCATGGCCTACCTGGGCATCCTGCTGCTGGCCGCCGCCACCGACTGCGAGTCGCTCGACTACGCCACCGTCGCCGCCGCGGCCCCGGGCGGCAGCGCCCTCTACCTGAAGACGGCCTTTCTGCTGATCCTCTGCGGTTACAGTTGCAAGGCCGAGCTGTTCCCGCTCTACACCGTGGGCGTCGACGCCAACTTCGCCGCCCCGGCCCCGGCCTCGGCGCTGATCTCCACGGGACTGGTCAACGCCGGGTTCCTGGCGTTGCTGCGGGTCTACAAACTGCTCGCCGCGACCGAAGTCTTCCCATGGGTGAAATCCGTGCTGCTGCTCGTCGGCGTACTGTCGCTGGTGGTCGGCGCGCTGTTCCTGCGCCGCACCAACAACTACAAACGCTTCCTCTCCTACTCCACGGTCGAGAACATGGGCATCGCGGCCATCGGGCTGGGCATCGGGGGCATCGGGGTCTGGGCAGCCGTGTTCCACGTCGTCTGCCATACGCTCATCAAGAGCAGCCTGTTCCTCCAGATCGCCGTCGTGCGGCAGGTCTACGGCAACTACCGCATCAACCGCATCGGCGACTACATCCACATCAACCGCGTGGGGGCCGTGGGACTGCTCACGGGGATGGTCGTGCTGGTGGCCTTCCCGCCCTCGCCGCTGTTCCTCTCCGAGCTGATGATCCTCAAGCAAACCATCGCCGACGGCCGCTGGTGGCTCGTCACGGGCATCATGTTGCTGCTGTGCCTGGTCATCTACTTCTTCTGCTCGCGCCTGCTGCGCCTCTGCTACCAGCCCCGGCAGGACGAACTGCACCCCTCGGCGACCGACCGCGCACTGTCGTGGTCGGCGCTGTCGCTGCTCGCCGCCGCCATCGGGCTGGGGCTTTGGCAGCCCGCATTTTTCCGGGAACTGATCGACCGAATCGCATCGCTATGAATTACTACGTAACCGACAATACCGGCGCCTCCGTCGCGCTGAACGACATCCCCGAAGTCTCCTACGCCGCCTTCTACGAGGACCTTCGCGTAAAACTCTCCGACGCACGCTACCATGCGGCCCACTATTTCGCCCTCCCGTCGGGCGACCGCATGCGTTTCTTCCTGCTGCTGCTCGACGACGCCGAGCGCCGCGTGCTGATCACTTCGCACGCCACGGACTACTACGACGAGACGGCGCTCCCCTCGCTCACAGCCCTGCACCCGCAGATGCACCCCTTCGAGCGCGACATCTCGGAACGCTACGGCATCCGTTTCGACGGCATGCCGTGGCCCAAGCCGCTGCGGTTCCCCGCCGGGCGTTACGACCGCCGCAGTTCGATCGAGAACTACCCCTTCTACACGATGGAGGGACGCTCGCTGCACGAGGTCAACGTCGGGCCGATCCACGCAGGCGTCATCGAACCGGGGGCCTTCCGCTTCATCTGCAACGGCGAGCAGGTCCTGCACCTCGAAATCGCGCTGGGCTACCAGCACCGGGACGTCGAGACGGCCTTCGAAACGACCGCGAACCGCCTGCGGCAGATGTGCCTTGCGGAGTCCGTCGCCGGAGACAGCGCCGTGGCGCACGCCACGGCCTTCGCCCGGGCCGTCGAGAAACTCGCCCGCCGCGAAATCCCGGCCGCGCTGGAGTGCGAACGCGCCGCGGCCCTCGAACTCGAACGCATGGCGATGCAGATCGCCGACACGGGCGCTCTCTGCATGGACGTGGGCTACCAGCTGGGGCAGGTGGCTTCGGAGGCCCTGCGCACCATGACTATCAACACCACGCAGGCGTGGTGCGGCAACCGCTTCGGCAAGGGGCTGATCCGGCCCCTCGGCACCGACCACCCGCTGACGGCCGAAAAGGCGGCGATGATCCGTGCGAACGTGCGCGAAATCGCCCGCCGCTACGACCAGGTGCGCCGCGACATCAAGTCGTCGCCCTCGCTGCTGGCCCGCTTCGAACAGTGCGGCATCGTCCCGCGCGACGAGATGCAGCGCATCGGCGGCGTGGGTCAGGCGGCCCGCGCGAGCGGTCTGGCCCGCGACATCCGCACGTCGCACCCCTGGGGCGTCTTCGCCGGGGCGTTGCGCCACGAAAGCATCGTCAAAACGCATGGCGACGTGATGGCCCGGCTGATGGTGCGCTGCCGCGAGGTGCTGCAATCGGCCGAATACATCGACCGCCTGCTCGACCTTCACGGACAGGAATGCGGGAACGCCGGACACCCGTGCCCGGACTATGCGGCGCCGCTGGCCCCCTCGTCGCTCGCGTTCGGACTGGTTGAGGGATGGCGCGGCGAGACCTGCCACGTTCTCCTGACCGACGCCGAGGGCCGCATCGCCGCCGCCCGCATCAAGGACCCGAGCCTCCACAACTGGCTGGCGCTGGCGCTCGCCGTGCGCGGCGAAGGGATCTCCGACTTCCCGATCTGCAACAAGAGTTTCAACCTCTCGTACTGCGGCCATGATCTGTAATCGCACCGTTTGGCAACCCTCATACACTCCGTTCGCTGCGTACCGCCGCGTTTACAAACCGGACCCAACTCCACCCCGCCCCGGCGGGGACTTAATGCCCGGAAAAGAATTGGCCGTCACGAGGCTTTTCGTTAATTTTGTTCAATTATTTATTCAAAAATGATCCTCCCAAAAATACGCGTACTGCACAGCCACGGACGGCAGGCGATCCCCGACCTCGACGCCGTGGAGCTGACCCCCGAATTCCGGGGCCGTCCCTGCCTGACCGAGACCCGGGACGCCGACGACGCCGAGCACGCCGCGGCCGTCTGCCCCACGGGAGCCTTCACGGCCGCGCCCCTTGCGCTCGACCTGGGCCGCTGCCTCTTCTGCGGCGAATGCACGCGCATCGCGCCCCGCAACGTCCGTTTCACCAACGACTACCGCATCGGCTCGCCCACGCGCGAAGGACTTGTCGTCCGTCCGGGCGACCCCCGCATAGCGTTCGACGCCGGAAAGGTGCGTCCCGAAATCCGCCGCTGCTTCTCCCGCGCATTGCAGCTGCGCGAAGTCTCGGCCGGGGGCGACGCGTCGGTCGAAATGGAGCTGGGGGCCACGGGCAACGTCAATTTCGACCTCGGCCGCTTCGGCATCGGCTTCACGGCCTCGCCGCGCCATGCCGACGGCGTGGTGGTCTCCGGCCCCGTCACGGCCAACATGGCCGAGGCGCTGGAAATCTGCTACGACGCCGTCGCGGAACCCAAAATCCTCGTCGCCTGCGGTTCGGAGGCCTGCTCGGGCGGACTTTTCGCCGACAGCCGCGCCGTCGACCGCACGTTCTTCGACACCCACACCCCGGACCTCTGGCTGCCCGGCGCACCGACCCACCCGATGACCTACATCGACGGGATGATGAACCTGCTGGGCCGCAAAACCCGCCAATGACGATGCAACGGCTGACAACCATATTCGTCTCGTTCCTGAAAATCGGGATGTTCACCTTCGGAGGCGGCTACGCCATGCTGCCTCTGATCGAACGCGAGCTGATCACCAAACGCAAGTGGATCGAGCAGAAGGAGTTTTTGGACCTGCTGACCCTCGCGCAGTCGGTCCCCGGCCCGATCGCCGTCAACACCGCGGTATTCGTAGGCTACAAGGTCCGCGGACTGCGCGGCGCGGCGGCGGCCCTGCTGGGCACGGTGACGCCGTCGTTCGTCATCATCCTCGTGATCGCCATCTTCTTCGCCGGCATCCGCCAGAACCCCGTCGTCGACGCGGCCTTCAAGGGCATGCGCCCGGCGGTCGTGGCGCTGATCATCGGCCCGGTGCTCACGCTCTCCCGCGGCATGCACTGGACGATGCTGGTCGTCATCGCCGCCTCGGCCCTGGCCATCTGGTGGCTCGACTGGTCGCCGATCTGGATACTCGCCGCGGCCGCCGCGCTGGGCATCGCCTGGGAGTTGACAATGGCAAAAAAGGTGAAAGGTGAAAGGTGAAAAGTGAGTTTTGCGGTTGAGCGAGGGCAGAGACCGCCTGCGGGACATGCCGACTCCCAACTTTTAATTTTTAATTCTCAATTCTTAATTAGCGCAGCTATGATCCTCTGGCAACTCTTCATATCCTACCTCAAGATCGGATTCTTCGGATTCGGCGGCGGCTACGCCATGCTGTCGCTGATCCAGAACGAAGTGGTCGTGCAGCACCAGTGGATGACCGCCGCCGAATTCGCCGACATCGTCGCCGTGTCGCAGATCACGCCCGGTCCCATCGCCATCAACTCGGCGACCTACGTGGGTTACAGCGTCGGCGTCCAGACCGGACACACCTGGTGCGGCATCCTGGGTTCGGCAATCGCCACTTTCGCCGTCTGCATGCCGTCGCTGACGCTGATGATCCTCGTGGCGCGTTTTTTTATGAAACTCAAAGGGAACCGGCTGGTCGAAGGGGCCATGCGGGGCATGCGGCCCGTGGTGATCGGCATGATCGCCGCCGCGGCTCTGCTGCTGATTTTCCCCCACGGCGACAACCCCGACGACCGGAACTTCATCGACGCCTGGAGCTGGGCGCTCTTCGGCGGTGTTTTCGTGGGTTCGTGGCGCAAGGTCAACCCCATCCTGCTGATCGTCCTCTCGGCCGGGGCGGGAATCTTGATTTATTACGTATTCTAATCCGACACACCATGAAGAAATCCTTAAAAAACCGGTTTAAAAAGTGGAATATCGGCGACTATGTCCGCCAATTCTCGATCGTTACGGGCGGCGTGCTGCTGACGCTGTGGCTGACGGCCAAAATCGCCGACTCGGCAAAACAGAGGGAGGTGCGGCAGGCCATGCAGCTCGTTGCGCTCGAACTGCGCGACAACCTGCAAGTTATACAGGATTACAAATGGATGTACAACGACGAGAAACGGGTCGCATACCGCCTGAAGGAGCATGATTTCTCGCTCGACGGCCTTCCCGCCGATACGGTAGCTTACTATACCCGGCGGATCACCGGCAGCATGGGAAAACCCTACCGCTTCCTGACCGACGCGCTGGAGATGTTCAAGACGACGGGCATCGCGTCCGACATCGCCGACAAACAGGTCGTCATCGACCTTCTGCGCTGCTACAACGAACTCGGGGCATTCGACAACTCGATGAATATCTACTACGACCAGCGCATGAAAGCCATCCTGCCCGAACAGATGGGGGAAACCTTGTGGTCTGCGGATACGAATATCGACAAGGCATTCGGCAAAATGCTCGCCAGCAAAAAGGTGCGGAACTGGCTCGGTATGATTCCGAGGGCTTTCGACTCACGCTACTTCGAGACGAATGAAGAAAAGCTCGAAACAATGATTGCCGAGCTGGAAAAACGCTACCAGTAGATCAAGTGTCCGCGGATCGGTCAAAAGCCCCGCGATCAGTCCTACCGGCGGTGTAAAGATCACGCCGACGAGGAGTGCTCAATCGCCGTAGTCGTCCCGGTGGGCATACCCGACCGGTTCTTCCACTTCGGTGGAAGAACCTTCTTTGAGGAATATCCCGGAATCGAAGCGCCGGGCGGCCTGATGCAGGGGTATGGACATCTCCGTTCCGGTTTTCACAGGGCCAGCAGCATGGCCCCGCCCGTCAGCGCCAGCAGCAGGAACGCGGCGAAGAACAACAGCCCCAGAATGGCGACGACGGTTCCGACACAACCCCATCGCTGCCCTCCGCCGGGCAGCGGATCGGTCAGCAGGGCGACGATCAGCCCGACGAGCGGCGTGAAGATCAGGCTTATCAGAAACGCCCAGCCGAAGCCGATACGGCGGTGGCTGCCGATGATGCCCACCAGCACGGCGAGGAAACAGCCGCTCAAAATTCCGAATATCACTGCAAGAATACTCATATCACGTGTTTTAAGGTTGATAGAATCCGTCTAAACTCACGGGCGCAGAACCGAAAGGAAAAAGGAACGAAGCCTCCGGGAGCTCCTAAAACCGGCGGGCCTCCGCAGGCCGGAGCTGCGGCCTGCCAACTTGCCCCGGCAAGTTGAAACCGATTTCTTATGCCCTTTTCGGCCGCTGCAATTTCGCAGTCTGCAACTGCCGTTCTGCGCTCGTATTCATAGAACCGGCGTCTTACGCCTGCGCCGCGGAACGCGACACGGGATTCCGACTTGAGGACGGCTGCCAAAAACACAGCGCATCCCCCGCGCCCCCCCGCAAACCCTACCGCGTAAACCGGTAATAGGTTCCCAACGGCAGCTGCTTGCCGGCCCGGTCGGTGAAACACAGCTCGCCCCACTGCTCCTCGCGCGGCGCGCCGAACGCCTGCCTCACAGCCGTGCGTGCCAGCGTCGACGAGAGGCCCATCGAGTAGAGGTTCAGCACCAGAAACGCCCCCCGGGGTTCGAGCAGCTGCGCGCAGCACTCCAGCATCTCGCCGATGTTGTCCTCCAGAATCCACCGCTCGCCGCCGGCCCCGCGCCCGTAAGCCGGGGGATCGAGGATGATCCCGCGGTAAAGGCTCCCGCGGCGCACTTCGCGCCGGACGAATTTCAGCGCATCCTCGACGATCCACCGCACGCCCTCCAGGCCGCTCAACTCCATGTTCTCGCGCGACCAGGTCACCACCTGCCTGACCGAATCGACGTGCGTCACCTCGGCCCCGGCGGCCCGCGCCGCGAGCGTCGCCCCGCCCGTATAGGCGAAGAGGTTCAGCACCTTGGGGGCGCCACCTCGCGCAACGCCCGAACCGACAGCCGCAACACGCTCGCCATCAGTAGGTCCGTCTCCGGCCAAAGCCCGGCAGTTGTCGTAGATGAAATTCCAGTTGGCGGCCTGCTCGGGGAAGATGCCCACATGCTTGAACGACGTAAGCCCCAGCCGCATGCGCAGCCGCATCCGCTTATAGGCATACTCCACCACCCAGCGGTCGGGCATTCCGGGCGCGAGACGCCATTCGCCCCGCTCGTCGCTGCGCGCATCGCGCCGAAACGAAGCGTCGGCCATGCGCCGCCACTCCTCTTCGGCGAGCGAGCGCCTCCAGATGGCCTGCGGCTCGGGACGGCGCGTCACATAACGCCCGAAGCGTTCCAGTTTCTCGAAATCCCCCGTGTCGAGGAGTTCATAATCCCCGAAATCGGGCGTCAGCTGTTCCTGCATACATTATTTTATAAATAGTTACACACCTTCCGGCTCCCGCTTTTCAAGCGGATCGACCAGCGACATTTCGCAGGCCTCGCAGTCGAACGCCAGCCGGTAACGGTAGGCGCCGTGTTCCAGAAACAGGTCGCCGCGCAGCCGCGGATGCTCCCGAAGGCATTCGCCGATCTCGCGGCGGATACAGTAGGCCGAACGCAAGACCACATGCCCGGCGGTCGTCGACGCGAGGTCCAGCCCCCGTTCGATCTGCCGCACCCCGTGGTCGCGGTAGAACGCCTCGGCCAGCCGGTTGGTGACGTTCTCCTCGGCCGCAAGCCGTTCCGACGGGTATTTCGCGGCGGGATTCTCGGGCAGAATGCGGTGTTCCGGCCGCCGTTCGCGGCGCGCTCCGGCAAGTGCCGCCAACGCTTCGCGGCGCAGTTCCGCAGCCAGCGACGCCGGCACGAACCACTCCGCGCCCCGCACTTCGGCTTCGCGGACCGCGAAGATCGTGTCGCCCGACTTCATCGCCTGCGCACGCAGTGCGGCGGCATTGGCGTCGGGATTCTTCGCCGGGTCGAGCCGCACGGCCCGCACGGCCGAGGCCGCAACGCCCTCGCAATCCGTATAAGTAAGTTTCAGCCCTTCGGCCGTCGCCTCCGCCGCGGCCTTCGCCGGAATCACCCGCCGCGTGCGGCTGCGCTCCACGGCCAGCGTGAAACGGCGGTCGAAATTGCGGCGGACCTCCGCCCCGGGCGTGATCCCCTCCATGCGATTGGGCGTGATGCGGCGACCCTCCACGGCGTTGACGTTGGTCCCGGTCACGCCGCGCGGCGTCAGGAAACAGATGCCGTCGCCCGGCGCAAGATCGTGCGCACCGTCGAGCGTGAACGTGCCGCCCGAAACGCCCGCCACGCGGCCCACCCGTTCGCCGACCGCCTTCGGGGTGTCGAACGACGCCACTCCGGCGCGCTTTCCGTCCAGAAAATAGTCGGACTCCCCGCGTGTAAAACTCTTCGACGGATCGGGCGTGAAATCCGGGACGCTCTCGCCGACGGACGACCGCACCAGCCCCGGCCGCAGGGCCAGCGCCTCGTCCACCGCCCGGCGGTAGTGGGCCACAACGTTCCGGATATAAGCGAGATCCTTGAGCCGACCTTCTATCTTGAATGAAGTGACGCCCGCATCCAGCAGATCGCCAATGCGTTGCGAAAGATTCATGTCGCGCACCGACAGCAGATGCTTCCCGGCAATCCAGGTCCGGCCCTTTCCGTCGGTGAGGTCCCACGTCAGGCGGCAGGGCTGGCTGCACGCCCCGCGATTGCCGCTGCGCGCGGACATCGACCGCGAGAGGAAACAGCGGCCGCTGTACCCCACGCAGACCGCCCCGTGGACGAAGCATTCGACCTCGGCCGCGGTGGCGGCGCAGATGGCCCGGATCTCCTCCAGCGTGAGGTTGCGTTCGAGAATCACCCGCGCAAACCCCGCCTCGCCCAAGAACCGCGCCCCCTCGGGCGTGCGGTTCGAAACCTGCGTCGAGGCGTGCAGCTCCACCGGAAGGTCCATCCGCCGCAGAGCCATGTCCTGCACGATCAGCGCATCGACGCCCGCGTCGATCAGGCTGCGGGCCTGCCGTTCGGCGGCCTCCAGTTCATCGTCCCACACGAGCGTGTTAAGCGTGGCGTGGACCCGCACTCCGAAGCGGTGGGCATACTCCACGACCCGGGCGATCTCCTCCGCGGAGTTCCCCGCGGCCTGCCGCGCGCCGAACCGCGCGCCGCCGATATAGACCGCATCGGCGCCGTAGTCCACGGCGGCCGCGGCCGCAGCGTAATCTTTGGCAGGAGCTAACAGTTCGACGAGTTTCATTTTTTTCTTTTTGCAAAAGTAACAAAAAGCGGTCAATATCGGGACGCCGCGGACGGAAAATCGAGGGAACCGCCGCCGGGACGGACATTATCAATTATCATTCAACGGCTTACGCCCCAAATGGTCAATATATAACAAACTCACATTTTTTTACCGGACCGGAAATATCCCTGCGATGACAATATCCGACAAACAAAACAATTGCAGCCGCAAAACGGCTGTCATTCTTCAAAATCATTAAAACTCAACCTTATACACACGCATAACACCGAAAAACAAACAATAAGAAAAGACTTTTACGACAATATTTTCAGGATTTCCAGAAAGCATTCGGGCAAATTTTCGTATATTGTGCCGCAAATAAACAAGTCCAAAAATTTCACACGATGCAATTTTCAGCAAATACGGTTCTCCGGAAACGGGATACCGTACCCATTCATTTTTTATTCCTAATCCAATTTTTATGAGAAGATGCTTTACGCTATTGACGGTTCTCGTCCTCTGCGCCTCAAGCGGCTGCGACGACAAGAACAAAGAGGAGGTCGCGGATGTGATCGTCCTCTCGCGAAGTAGTGTCGCGTTCGCCCAGAAAGGCGGAACGACCACCGTCGCGGTAGCCACGCCCTCCGACTGGAAGGTGAGCTGTCCGGACGATTGGGTGACGCTGGCCTCCGAAGAGGGCCTGCTGACCATCTCCGCGGCAAGCAATACGACCGACAATGTCCGCAACTCGAAAATCACCGTGGAAACGGCCGGCGACAAACAGGAAATCGCCGTTCACCAGGCATTCTCGTGGGAAACGGTCCTGCTGTCCACCACCGCTTCGGAGGAAATTTCGCTGGATTCCGAAGGTGAGAGCGTTCTCTTCACCGTGGTCTCCAACGGCCAGTGGAGCGTCACGAGCGACGCCGACTGGGTTTCGGTCGAAAGCGACCCGGTCAGCGGAACGGTACGCGTCGGCGCCCCGCGCAATCCCGACGCCCACCGCAATGCGACGCTCACCGTCCGGGCGACCAAAGGCTCCGCTACGGAATCCTGCAAAGTGACCGTTTCGCAAATCTCACGCGAGGAAAACCCCTACTACCAAATGCTGGGATATTACGGACTTCATGCGGAAAACTGGTATTACGGCCGTGAACCGATCGGCGTGAGCGGCACGGGTACGTTCTGCACCGTCGAAGAGAAAGAGTACCGCAAGAGTTTCTACATCAAGAACCTGTTCCTGACGGGCACGGTCGTGGAAGCCACCTATGACAAAAACACCCAAACCATGTCGATCGAACTGGGCAGGCTCTGCTACACCCGCGAGATCTCCCCGACGGTCTCCCGCTTCCACTACCTGTACTCGATCAACATGCAGGGCGGAGGTTTCCACAACGGCATGCTGACCGGCAAGCTGGGAGAGGGCTACAACGACGACGCGGACGAAACCCGCAAGGCGATCCTCCTGAACGGCTTCGAATCGCCGTACACCACGCTGGGCATCATCGGATATCAGGAGCAGCAGTGGCTGTCGTTCGGCGACCTCTACTACGCCACCGGCACGATGTATCTCGTAGACTGGGACATTCCGGCCGACACCGGCACGGCCCCGACCTCCGTCACCCGGGCCGCCGACGGCATCGCACCCTCGGGCAGCACCTTTCCCGTATCGAAACATTAAACCGCAGCACACATGAAAAAATTATATGCACTGACAGCTTTACTGCTCGGCATGACGGGGTGCTCCGAAGAGACGATCACCTACACCAACCCCGTCCCGGGCGACGAACCGTCCGGCATTGCGGCCGAACTGGGCATCTCGTCGAAAAACACATGGTTCGCCGCTGAAGACGAACGCAACGCCTCGATCGGCTTCAAGAGCCTGGGCGGAGAGGTCGTCGTGGACATCCAGACCAACACGACGTGGAAATACGACGCCGTCAACGCCGGCTGGCTGACCATCGAGAAAGACGACGTCGCCGACCAACTCGTCCTGAACTGCGAGGGCAACAAGGTCGAGGAGCAGCAGCAGGCTACGATCACCATTACCGCCGGCGACAAGACCGCGACCATCTCCGCCACGCAGAACGCGTACGGCACGCTCGAAATCGCCGCATCGAAAAACAACTTCCAGATTCCCGCCATCGGCGAACTGACCGCCGAATTCGAAGTGCAGTCGACCGACGAAGACTGGATCTTCGAAACCAAAGACTGCCCGTGGCTGCTTCTCGAACAGCAGGGCGACAAAGTCACGATGACGCTCGACCCCAACGAGGAGATCGAGGACCGCGAAACGACCTTCGTGCTGATTGCCGGCGAGGGGGGGGGAAATCCCGTCTCTGAAACGATCCGCGTCACGCAGGACCGCGCCGTCTACGTCAACGTTTCGCTAAAAACCATTCCCCTCTCGCCCACTCCCACCGAATCCGACAAAAAAGAGTTGGGAATCAGATCCAACTACGACTGGGAGTACACGCTTTCCGAAAATTCCGACTGGCTCTCCGCCACGAAAACCGAGCAGGGACTTACAATCACCGCCGAGACCAATTCGAGCGGATCGTCCCGCACCGCAACCATCACCGTATCGGCCGGCGACGGCAAACAGAACCAGACCGAACAGGTCGTCACCGTCTCCCAGACCGGCCTGGACCTCGACGCCTTCATCCTCGGAATCGACATCACCTCGTCGAGCCTGAAGACCTATCTGCCGTTCGACAAGGCCATCGACGCCACCATCGACTGGGGCGACGGCAGCATCGAGGAGAACGTCACCTCGGCCTACCCCTCGCACACCTACACCGACCCGGGCTACTACATCGTCTCGGTCAAGGGCAGCGTGACGTCGCTCAACTCCTACGACATCCCCGACTACGGACTGGGCGAACAGTTCAGGGAGGTTTACAACTGGGGCCGCACGGGGCTGACCTCGATGGCGCGCGCATTCCAGAACTGCCGCGAGCTGAAACGGATTCCCTCCGACAACACCGAAGCCTTCGCCAAGGTCACCACCTTCCACTATGCATTCACCGACTGCCGCGTTCTCGAAGCCGTTCCCGACGGGCTGTTCGACCATGCAACCGAGGCGGAAACCTTCGCCTACTGCTTCCAGAACTGCAACATGGTCACCGAAGTGCCCGCCGACCTGCTTTACAACTGCACGAAGATCACCTCGGTAGGTTCGCTCTTCTCCGGCACGGCGATCACCCAGATCGACGAGGATTTCTTCTCTCGCAACACGGAGCTGACCGACTGTTCGATCATCTTCTCGAACGGCAAACTGAAGACGGTTCCCGAAAAACTCTTCGCCAACAACAAGAAGGTGACGACCTTCAACTCGCTGTTCGCCAACACCGAGTCGTTCGAATCCGTCCCGGCCGGCCTGTTCGCCAACAACCCCGAGGTCGACTCGTTCCGCATGCTCTTCTCGGGAACAAGCCTGAAATCCGTCCCGGCCGGCTTGTTCGCCAACAACCACAAGGTCACCAATTTCCAGAGCGCATTCAGCAAAACGGCCATCCAGAGCGTTCCCGCCGACCTGTTCGCAGGCTGCGACAAGGTGACGACCTTTATGAGCTGTTTCACCGGATGCAGCGAACTGCAAAGCGTCCCGGCCGAGCTGTTCAAAAGCAGCGGAGCCTTCACGACCGTGACGAAGACCGCCTTCAACAACATCTTCAAGGACTGCACCTCGCTGACCGAAGTGCCCGCAGGGCTGTTCGACGGCTTTACCCTGGTCACCGCCTTCAACGACGCCTTCAACGGCTGCGCGTCGCTCACGACGCTCCCCGCAGGGCTGTTCGCCACCAATACGGCGGTCACCTCGTTCACCAATGTCTTCAAAGACTGCACCTCGCTCAAAAGCATCCCCGAAGGCGTCCTCGGCGGACTTTCCAAAGTCACCTCGTTCTCGGGCCTGTTCGCAGGCTGTACGGGGCTTGAAGAGATCGGCGCCAACATCATCTCCGGCTGCGCCGCCTGCAAGAATATCTCCTCGATGTTCAAGGACTGCGACAACCTGAAAACCGTTTCCGCGGAGGCTTTCGCCGGCGCACCCGCGATCACCAGCATCGGCAGCCTGTTCGAAAACTGCACGCTGCTCGAAAGCGTTCCGGAGGATATTTTCGCCGGGATGCCGAATCTGGCGACCGCCACCAGTGTATTCGCGGCGTCGGGACTGAAAACGGCTCCCGCCGGTCTGTTCAGCCGCAATCCCTCCGTCACGACCTTCGGCAAGGTGTTCCAGAACTGCGCCGCACTGACGACGCTGCCCGACGGACTGTTCGCCGGCAACCCGAAAGTGACGACCTATTCCAACGCCCTGGAGAACTGCACGGCCCTCGAATCGGTCGGCCTCCTCTTCGGGAAGAGCACGGCCTCGGCCAAATGCGACCGCCTCTTCGCAGGGGCCACGGCGCTGAAGAGCGTGCCCGCCGGAATCTTCGACGGACTGACCGGGGCGACGGCCTTCAACAACACGTTCTCCGAATGCTCCGCCCTGGAGACGATTCCGGCAGGGCTCTTCGCCAAGAACGTCAACGCGACCACCGTGGCCCAGTGCTTCCTGAACTGCACCCGCCTCACGATGGTTCCCTCGCGCCTGTTCGAAGCCAACACCAAGACGAAGACCCTGACGGAGATGTTCTCCGGCTGCTCGGGAATCGAAAGCATCGCGCCGGACGCCTTCACGGGACTGAACGGCACGTCGCTCAATTTCCAGAAGGCATTCCTCAACTGTACCTCACTCCGGGAGATCCCCGACGGGCTGCTGAAAACCACGCAGATTTCAACCTACACCAGCCTGTTCGCCGACTGCACGGGACTGGTCCGCGTCGGGTCGGAGGTGTTCAACTGCGCTTCGGCCACCATGTTCAATTCGGTCTTCGACGGTTGTACGTCGCTCGAAGAGGTCGGCAAGAACATGCTGGTCAGCCCCGTCAAACTGACCAGCGTCGCGAATCTCTTCCGCGATTGCGGGATGCTCAGGAGCGTTCCGGTGAGCCTGTTCGACGAAGCCGTGAAGCTCAAGACGCTGACTTCGACCTTCCAGGGCTGCGCGTCGCTCGAAGGCGAATCGCCCTACACGGTCGTCGACGGTGTGAAATACCACCTGTACGACCGCACGGCGGAGAATGCCGCCGCCTCGGGACTCACCGCGATCACCGCCGCCAAGAGCAGTTTCGCGGGATGTACGAAACTCTCGGACTACGACAAGATCCCCACCACATGGAAGGAATAGACGAACACAAAACGATCCCGAACATGAAAAATATGATAATATGCAGCATCGCAGTGCTGTCGGCCGCACTGCTGGCAGCCTGCACCGAAACCACCCGGATATGGCCGGAGGAGGGCGAAAGCAAGGCCTACGTGGAGGTGTCGAGCCAAAAAGTGATCTTCGACGCCGACGGAGGCAACGCCGTGATCACCGTGGCGACGAACGCCGACGGCTGGGACTACGCCGCCGAAGGCGACTGGTTCACCGTCGCCCGGCAGGACGGCAACGCCCTGCTGGTCGAGACCCTGATCAACGCCGGAGCCGAAACCCTGACGGGCAAACTCACGGTCAGCGCCGAGAAGAACGGGGAGACCGTTTCGCAGGAGGTCGCACTCGTACAGCGCGCCGAACGGAGCGTCAACCTGAGCGCCGAAGGCACGGCCAACTGCTACATCGCCCGGACCGGCGGCGTCTACAAATTCGACGCATCGGTCAAGGGCAACGGCGGCGGCGACGGAGTCAGCGACTACATCGCCAACTACGGACTCGCCATCGAGGACGGCGCCTTCGCCGAACTGCTCTGGGAATCGCGCCACGACGGCGACAAGACCATGTCGCGCGAAATCATCGACGGCGCGCCGATCTACCGGGGCGGCTACGTGACCTTCTCGACGGGGCGTTCGGAGGGCAACGCCGTGATCGCCGTGAAGGACATCAAAGGCAACATCGTCTGGAGCTGGCACATCTGGGTCTGCAACGACGAAATCACGGCGCACGACCACATCGACTCGGAAGGCAAAGTCGCCGCCGTGATCATGGACCGCAACCTCGGAGCGCTGAACAACACCCCGATGGACGTGGGCAACCGAGGCATGTTCTACGAATGGGGCCGCAAGGACCCCTTCACGCCTTCGTGCTCGCCCTACCACGCGGATACCGACGGCAACAACGTCCCGGCCTACAACGAACCGAACACCGCGATCGGCGACGGAACGGGAACATGGGTCTACAACGCGCAGGCCGCCGTGCTCGCCACGCCGCCGGCCAACATTCCCAATTCGATCCTGAACCCGATGACCTACCTGCAATCGCCGTACAACGGCCACGCCGACTGGTACTGCACGGGAACAGACCCGAAGGCCACGCATCCGGGACTGTGGGGTCCCGAAAAGACCATTTTCGACCCCTGCCCTCCGGGCTACAAGGTCCCGGGACCCGATCTCTGGGGCATTCCCGCCGGAAACAACTCGATCACCAACGGCGGCGCAGCGGCGGATTACGACGAAACCGGCGTCAGCGCCAAATGGGACTGGAACGCCTACGAAGACTGCGGGCGCCGCTGGAAAAACACCGGCGACTACTACCCGATGGCCGGCAACATCTACTACACGGACTACATCTCGGTGAGCATCTGCAACTACACGGGCGGCATGGCATTCTACTGGACCGCCCAGGCTACTCCCGACGCGACGAAGTCATCGGCCTACTTCGTGAACTTCAACCCCAACTGGTGCAATTACAGACTCGGCGAGCACGACTGTTCCGCACAGATACGCTGCATCCGGGAATAACACTAAAAACTGATCGTCTATGAAATATCCATTCAAATCGCTTCTCCTGGCGGCAACCGTCCTCGCGGCGGCATCGTGCGCCAAGGACGACACGCAGAGCGGCGGCGAAGAGACCGCGGGTCCCGTCATCGTCAACGCCTCCCCGGCGGCCATCGGCGGCGAGATCATCCTCAAACTGAAGACCGAGGCCTCCGGCATCGTGGAAAAGAGCCGCGCGCAGGGCGTTTCGAAAGGCAGCGGCATCGACGAGATCGACCGCATCCTCAACACGGTGAACACCGTACGTTTCGAACGGCTCTTCCCGGACGGCGGGCGTTTCGAAGAACGCACCCGCAGGGAAGGCCTGCACCTCTGGTATTACGCCAAATACGACCCGTCGGTCCCGACGAGCGAGATGGCCAGCCTGCTCTCTTCGTGCAAGGACATCGAAATCATCGAATACTCGCTGGCCGCCGAAACTTCGGACCACCGCCGCGCGGCATCTCCCGCCGCCGGGGCGCAGAGCGTCACCCGCGCCATCGCAGACGAGGTGCGCAACGTCCCCTTCCCGTTCAACGAGAGCGAACGCTCGCAGCAGATGCAATGGCACTACAACAACACGGGAAACATCTTCGCGCAGACGAGCCAGCTGGGCGCCGACGCCAACGTATACGCCGCCTGGCAGCTCTCGACGGGCAATCCCGACGTGATCGTCGCCGTCGTGGACCAGGGCGTCAAATACGACCACGAAGACCTGGCCGCCAACATGTGGGTCAACGAGGCCGAACTGAACGGCACGCCGGGCGTCGACGACGACGGCAACGGCTATGTGGACGACATTTACGGCTACAACTTCACCAAGGAGACCGGCGAACTGGATTTCTCGGCCGAACTGATGCACGGCACGCACGTCGCCGGCACGATCGCCGCCGTGAACAACAACGGCGTGGGCGTCTGCGGCATCGCAGGCGGCTCGGGCAGGGGCGACGGCGTGAAGATCATGTCGTGCGAGATTCTCGGCAAGTCGGAGTCCGGATCGTCGGGCGCCGGACTGGCCGGACAGATCCGCGCCATCAAGTACGCCGCCGACAACGGCGCCGTGATCTGCCAGAACAGCTGGGGATACACCGCCGGAACCATCTCCGTGACCGACTGGACACGCGGTTCCTACTCGGCGCTCTCGCGTGCCATGGAGTACTTCAACAAATATGCGGGACTGGACGAAAACGGCAACCAGACAGGCCCGATGGCCGGCGGCATCGTCCTCTTCGCCGCGGGCAACGACGCTTCGAGCGAGGTCTGCTATCCCGCCGCCGACGCCAACGCGATCAGCGTGGGCGCAACCGCGTTCACGGGCGCCCCGGCCTACTACACCAACTACGGCACATGGGTCCGGATCTCGGCCCCGGGCGGCGACCAGATGCTGAGCAACGCCTACGGCGGCGTTTACAGCACGAGCGTGGCCGCCGACGGCTCTTCGGGCTACGAAGGCAGCCAGGGGACCTCGATGGCCTGCCCCCACGTGTCGGGAGCCTGCGCGCTGGCCGTCAGCTATTACTACGGCGCAGAAAAACGCAAGGGCCTTACGGGCGAAATGCTCCGGCAGGCGCTGTTGAGCAGCACCCAGTCCGTCGACCGCTACTGCACCGGCAAATACCAGCAGTATCTGGGCAACATGGGCATCGGCAGCCTCGACACCTACAAGCTGCTGCGGAACATCGCCAAGATCGACGGCATCCCGGCGCAGCGGGTCGGCGTGGGCGACACCGTCAGCATCGACCTGAGCAACCACTTCACCGCCACCAATGTCCTGGGGTACACCGTTTCCGTTCCCGACCTCGTGAAGATCGAACTTCGGGGCGGAGTGATGAAGCTCACCGGCCTCAAGAAAGGCCGGACGACGATCATCGTCTCGGACGGCGCGGCCATTCGCAAACCGATCGAGGTAACCGTCGAATGACACATTCACTAACGCAAAAGAGAATCAAACCTATGAAAACCTTTTATAAATACGCGGCATTCGCGGCGGCGGCCCTCGCGGGACTGTGCGCCTGCTCGTCGGACGACGACGCGGCGGAGACCGGCTCCGGCCTGCAACCCGTCGCACAGCCGCAGATCATCGTCAGCGACCTGACGACCACCGGATTCACCCTCCGCTGGGAAGCCGTCGACGACGCAGGGTCCTACGTCTACACGTTCGACGGCGGGAGCGAGACCTCGACGACCGGCTGCCGGCTGGAATTCAACAGTCTGGAACGGCAGAAAGAGTATGTCGTGGCGGTCAAGGCCTGCCCCCGGGACCCGGCCGAATACACCGAATCCCCCTTCACCTACATCCACGTGCTGACCGACGATCTGGAGCAGCTTCCCCAGCCGAAGATCACGCTCGGCAGCGCCTATGCGTCGAAAACCGTCATCTCCTGGACCGAAGTGCCCGAAGCGGAACTCTACGAGTTCTCGGTCGACGGCGGGGAGGTGTCGACCACCCGAAACCGTACGGTCATCCTGTCGAAACTCGACAAGGGCCGCACCTACTCCTTCTCGGTGCGCGCCATGACGTCCGACGCCACGCGCTTCACCAACTCGGAAGCCGCACAGCTCTCGTTCGTCACCTCGGACGCCGACGTTCCGCCGCTGGTCATCGCCCCGACGACGATCATCTCCGACGCCGTGGCGTTCGACATCTACGCCTCCAGCGACGAAACCTACTATTATGAGATTCTCCCGGCCACGACCTTCGCCAAGTATTCGCCCGAAGAGCTGATGACCGCCTTCCAGACCTATATCGTCGAATACGCCAAAAAGCAGGGCATCAGCCTCCAGCTGGCCATGGCCTCGATGCTCAAGTCGGGAACCCAGAGCCTCCAGATGACGGGACTCACCCCCGAGTTGAGCTACGTGATCTTCGCCTTCGGCATGGACCTGCGGGGCAACATCACCTCGAACCTCTCCTCCACGCAGTTCAAGACCACGGCCGACGGCTACTCCGCCGGTCCGAACTACGGCGGCAGCGACTGGTTCACGCAGCGGTTCTACATCACCAACGCCTACCTCGCCCTGACGGGTTACGGCTGGACCAACTCCGTGTGGACCCACTGGAAGGGAGACGACGTGACGGACGTCCGTTACCGTACGCTGACGACCAAGCTCTTCAATCAGGTCTTCTCCGATCCCTACGACCGACAGGCCATCGCCGCATTCCTGAAAGACCCCAATTACGGAGTCCAGTTCAACCCCGAGCTGCTCTCGGCGACGGTAAACAGCGCCGACGGTTACAACGGACTTACGGAAGGAGTCAGCGCCGGCACGTCCTACACGCTGCTCACGCTGGCCACCTCGTCGAGCGGCGCCGAAACGGTCTGCGTCAACTCCGTCACCACGAAGACCAGCACGGCCGCAGCCGCGTGGTTCGCAGCCGCAGCCTCGACCAACGCCAACTACGGCCCGACGCACAACACCGTGGCCGGCGTCATGAAGGGCATCGACATCGCAACGGTGCGTTACGCGATTTTCAAACAGAGCGCCCTGGCGAACGTCAGCACGGACAACTATCCGGCCGTGATCGAAGAGTTCGGACACGACCTCAAGGAGGAGTACCTCCCCTACATCAACGGAAACGGCTTTGCCATCCTCTTCACCGGGGAGAGCGGCGTAACGCCCGAAACCACGTACGTCTTCATGGCGACGGCGACCAACACGGTCGGCGACAAAGTCACCAAATGGGGTTCGGCGACCACCAGCGCGGCTCCGGACGCCGCCCGGGCGAAGGCGCAGGCCGCAACCCGAACGGACGAACCGCTCCGGTCGCCCGCCGGGAAACCCATCGCCAACCCCGAGAAGTTCATCTACCCGATGGAGAGCGTCCAGCTGCCCGCCGGAGCGAAACCCGAAGGCGACCTCTGGACCATCATTCACAACACGCACAACATCAAATAAGAGTACATCTATGAACAAGATAGCAGCAATTCTCTGGTGCATCCTGTCGCTGGCATGGACGACGGCCTCCTGGGCGCAGAACGTCGCCGTCAGCGGCAAAGTCACCGGAGCCAACGGCGAAGCCATCATCGGCGCGAACGTTCTCGTGGAGGGCACTACGCAGGGCATCACGACGAACGTCGACGGAGACTACACCCTGACGAACGTCCCGGCCAACGCCACGCTCGTCGTCTCCTACCTGGGCTACAAGACCGAGAAAATCCCTGTCGGCAACAAGACCCGCATCGACGTCACGCTCCGGGAGGACACCGCCGAGATCGAAGGCGTGATGGTCGTGGCCTACGGTACGGCCAAGAAGGAGTCGTTCACCGGTTCGGCCGCCGTCGTCAAGGGCGGCGAACTCCAGAAGCGCGTCGTGGGCAACGTCACCAAATCGTTCGAAGGAACCGTAGCCGGCGTGCAGGTCGCCTCCGGCGGCGGCCAGCCGGGCGAGGCGGCATCGGTCATCATCCGCGGCATCGGGTCGGTGAACGCCTCGGCGACACCGCTATACGTGGTCGACGGCATCCCCTTCGACGGGTCGCTCAGCGCGATCAACCCCGCGGACATCGAGACGATGACCGTGCTCAAGGACGCATCGGCAGGTGCGCTCTACGGCGCCCGCGGAGCCAACGGCGTCATCGTCATCACGACCAAGAAGGGCAAGAAGGACAAAATCCGCATTTCGTACAAGGGCAACGTCGGAATCGCCTCGCGCGCCATCCCCCGCTACGACCTGGTCGACATGAAAGATTACGTCGAGATGAGCTACGAAGCGCTGCGCAACAGCGCCCAATACGGCACGGGCATGGATTTCGAGGGCGCGAGCCGCTACGCCGCCGCCAACCTCGGCCAGCAGATCGGAGGACTGAAGAATCCCGAATACTACAACCCGTACAAGAACTACACGTGGGAGACGCTGATCGACCAGTCGACGGGCAAGATCCGTTCGGATGCCAAAGCTGCATGGAACGAGAACTGGCTGGACGAAATCAGCGACAATTCGGCCATACGCACCGAACACATCGTCTCGGTGAACGGCGGTTCGGAACGCGCCAACTACGTCGCATCGCTGGGATACTACATGGAAGACGGCATTCTCCAGAACACCGACTTCTCCCGCTACACGGGCCGCGTGGGCGCCGATTCGCAGGCTAAGAGCTGGCTCAAGATCGGCATGAACGCCAACTTCGCCCACAGCGAATCGAGCTACCAGAGTTTCGAGGACGCAAGCACGGCGAACGTCTGGTACACGGCGCAGTTCATGGCCCCGGTCTATCCCGTCTACCTGAAGGACATGGCCGGCAACAACGTGCGCGACGCCGACGGGCGGCTGCAATACGAATACGGATCGGAGGATGACAACGGCTACGCCAACCGCCCCTCGGCCCAGGGCTTCAACTCGAAGGCCGAACTTTACAACAACAAGGCCTACTACACCCGCAACTCGCTTTCGGCGCGCAGCTACATCACCTTCGGGACGGTCAGGGAGGAGGCCCGGCTCTACGGACTGAAACTCACGATGAACTTCGGTACGGACTACACCGACTACCAGCGCACGCTGGTCTACGACAAGGAGCACGGCAACGCGGCCCAGCAGGGCGGACGCCTCAGCAAGACCAACACCCGCACGCTGAGCTACACGTTCAACCAGCTGCTGACCTACGACCGCACGTTCGGCGACCACTCCCTCAACCTGCTGGCCGGCCATGAGTACTACCGCTACAAGTACAACTACGCCCTCGGCGAAAAAACCGGCATCGTCGGCGGGATCGACGAGTTGGGACCCGCCGTGACGACCACCGACAACAACAGCTATTCGCACAACTACGGCGTGGAGTCCTACCTCGCGCGCATCAACTACGGCTTCAAGAGCCGTTACTACATCGACGCCAGCTGGCGAACGGACGGTTCGTCGCGCTTCCATCCCAGCGACCGCTGGGGCCATTTCTGGTCGGTGGGCGCCTCGTGGCGCATCTCCGAAGAGCAGTTCATGGAGAACACCCGCCAGTGGCTCGACAACCTCACGCTGAAGGTTTCATACGGCGTACAGGGCAACGACAACCTGGGAACCTATTACGCATGGCAGGGTCTCTACGACTACACGTGGCCCAACGCCACCGATGCGGGCGCCTTCGTCGACAAGCTCGAAAACAGGAAGGTGACCTGGGAGAAGAACGGCAACCTCAACGCCGGCATCGAAGCCACGATGTTCGGCGGCCGACTGGGCGTTTCGGTCGAGTACTACAACCGCAAAACGCGCGACATGCTGCTCAACAGTCCACTGCCGATCTCGACCGGATTCACGGGCTTCAACGACAACGTCGGCTCGCTGCGCAACCAGGGGCTCGAGGTCTCGCTGCGCGGAACGATCCTCGACAAGCGCGACTTCCGCTGGGACGCGACGCTGATGGGTTCGTTCAACCGCAACAAGGTGCTCTCGCTCACGGGCGGCCAGGATGTCATCACGTCGGGCATCCGCGTCATCGAGGTGGGGCGGCCGATCTACACCTTCTACCTGCCGAAAACGGCCGGCGTGGACCCCGCCACGGGCAAGCAGCTCTACTACGCCTACTGGACCCAGACGGTCAACGACGAGGGGACGCTGGTGAACACGCGCTGCGACGAGTACATCACCGACAACGTGGCGATGGCCACCTTGAGCAAATACTACCACGAAAGCCGCGAGCCGAAACTCTTCGGCAGCATCGGTTCGACGTTCACGATCCTGAAGAACATCGACGTCTCGTTCCTGACGACCTATTCGATCGGCGGATGGGTTTACGACGGACTCTACAACGGCTCGATGTACGTGCAGTACGCCGGCAACAACTGGCACAAAAACGCCAAACGCCGCTGGCAGAAGCCGGGCGACAAGACCGACGTGCCGATGCTCGAAGTGGGCGGCTCGTACGCCACGGCCAGCAACTCGCTGATCGACGCCTCGTACTTCGCCATCAAGAACATCACCGTCGGCTACACGCTTCCCAAGCGCTGGCTCAAGAAGATCGACATCGAGTCGCTGCGCATCTACGCCACGCTGGACAACATCGCCATGTTCAACCACATGGACGGCATGGACCCGCAGTATAACTTCACGGGATCGGTGGCTTACAGCTACACCCCGTCGCGCGTGATCGCATTCGGTATCGACCTGAACTTTTAACCACGGGAGAAAACAACTATGAAAAAAGCAATATATCTTATCATCGCACTGATCGGCTTATCAGCCCCCTCGTGCAGCGACTCGATGCTCGATTTCTCCCCGACCGACTCGGGTTCGGGCAAGGAACTGCTCAAATCGGCATCCACGGCCATCACTTCGGTCAACGGCGTCTACCGCTCGATGTGGACGGCCGGATGGTCCACGACCGCAAACACCCACCAGTGCTTCGGCATCGCGGCCTACAACCTGGCGCTCGACTGCATGGCCGACGACCTGATCATGCAGTCGCAGGGCAACGGCTGGTTCTGGGGCGACCACTGCTACAACGTCAAGAGCAACTACACTTCGTCGGCCTTCCGGTCGTACGACGTCTGGTACGCCAACTACAAATGGATCGCCAATGTAAACTACATCATCGACGCCGAGCCGGAAATGGCCGGAACGGAGGCCGACGTGGCCTACGTCGCAGGACAGGCCTACGCCATCCGGGCGCTCTGCTACCTGAACCTGGCGACGTGGTTCTCCCGCGCCCCCTACAACTCCCTGACGGGCGCTTCGCGCTGGAACGAGCCCTGCGTACCGGTTTACACCACCGGCACGTCGATCGACACGGGCGGACAGCCCCGCGAATCGCTGCGCACGGTCTACGGCCGTATCGACCAGGACATCGACCGTGCCATCGAACTGCTCGAAAAGGCCAGGGAAACCACGCTGGCCGAGAATAACAAATCGCACATCAACCTCTACGTGGCCCTGGGCATCAAGTCGCGCGCCTGTCTGGCGGAAGGCGACTGGGACGGGGCATTCAAGGCGGCCAAGCGCGTGATCGACGAAGGCGGCTACGCCGTCGGCACGAAGAGCGACCTGACGGGCGGCATGAACTCGCTCGACAAGCAGAACGTCATGTGGGGCGCAGGCATTCAGGTGGCCGACCAGGCGGGCGGCTACGCCGGGTTCTTCACCCACATGGACAACAAGGAGGGCGCCTATGCCAAATCGGCTCCGAAGCTGATCAGCAAGCAGCTCTACAACCGCATCAGCGCGACAGACATCCGCCGCGACTGGTGGGACCCCTCGGACAAGGAGTCGCCCTACGTCAGCAAAAAATTCTCGTTCGCCAACGTGGCCTCCTTCCTGGGCGACTACATCTACATGCGCGTCGAGGAGATGTACTTCACGGCCGCCGAAGCGGCCCTGCGGCTGGACGACCTCAAGAGCGCACGCGAACTGATGAACACCGTCATGGCCGAACGCGACCCGGGTTACAGCGCCAACAACCGCAGCGGCACGCTGCTCGGCGCGACGACCACGACCTGGACCGGATCGTTCCTCGAAAACATCCTCACCCACCGCCGCATCGAACTGTGGGGTGAGTACGGCCGGCTGTTCGACGTCCGCCGCCTGGGCCAGGGCATCGACCGCCGGACCGACGACGGCTTCTCCGAGGAGTGCATTTCGATGATGAACCGCCGGAACGTCAACATCACCAAAGCCGACACTTACGACTGGGTGCTGACCATTCCCAAAGCCGAACTGGATGCCAATCCGAACATCAACGAGGAGGACCAGAATCCCTAACGAGCCTTTGAACCGTTGAAAATCAAGTACACTATGAAAAACATATCGAAATATCTGGGTGCGGGACTGCTGCTCTTCACCGCGGCCTGCAGCCAGACGCAGGAGGGCGACCAATACACCCCCAACAAGGACGATGCGAAGGCCATCCACTTCATCCAGTCGTCCATCCAGAAGGAGTTTCCGCAGGACGCCGTGCAGGGCGTGATCAACGTCGAAATCGCGCGTCCGGGCAACAAAGGCGCCTACAAGGTCTATCTGGCGACCAAGGACGACGACTACGAGCTGTTCTCGGTTCCGGCCGAGGCGACCATTCCCGACGGCAGCCACTCCGTGACGGTTCCCGTCGAGGTCGACCTTTCGAACTTCGTCATGGGTTCGAACTACAAGACCACGCTCTACATCAGCAGCCGGGAGGCGCGTCCGGGCGACAACGCCGCGCAGGTGGCGCAGTACTCCGACAAGGTGACCCTTTCGGCCACCTACGAACTGGAGTGGGAGACGCTCTACCGCACCACCGGAGAGGGCGAAGAGATCCCCCAGCTGGCAACCTACCACTACAACGGGTACTATTCGGGCCGCGATTCGGGTCTGGAGGTCGAAAAAGCCGTGGGAGCCAATATCTTCCGGCTGAAGGACTGGGCCAGCGGCGTGACGTTCAAGTTCGTCCTCCACGACGACAACACCTGCACCGTGCCGGCGCAGTCGATCGGCTACTACAACTCGAACTACAACGAGTACGTCTACGTCGCCGACATGGCCGTTTACACCGGCAACGACTCGGCGTACGCCAGCTATCCCTGCACGTTCGACGGCGAGAGCACCTTCTCGTTCTACCTGATCTACTACGTGTCGTCGGGCTATTTCGCCCAGGGGACCGAGAAACTGGTCTTCGACACCGACATCGACACCACGCCCGTCGTGGAGATCGCTTTCGAGGGCATCGAGACCACGAGCACCGGATTCAAGGCTCCGAAACTCCACTTCTCGCCCAACGAATACACGAAGTACTACAAGGCCGCGGTCGTCGCCGGAGACATCACCGCCGACGCCGAACGGCAGCAAGAGGTGCGCCGGCAGCTGATCGACGACAAACTGGAGGCCGTGACCCCCGTGGTGACGCTCCTCGCGGACGACGCCTCGGTCTGGAACGTTCCCTCGGGCAACTACACCGCCGTGGCGCTGGCCTACGACTCGATCGAGAACCCCTGCAAGCTCTACACGCAGCGGTTCACGAACGATCCGAACGACGAATATGCTCCCCGATCGCTCGAATTCGAGTTCTACGCTCCGAAGAACAACCTCAACTACTCGCCCTACAACACGCTCATCTGGCAGATGCAGACCGCGAATGTGGCGGCGATGAAATATCTCTGCGTCAAAACCGCCGTCGCCGACTACCTGTGCGAAGCGCTCGGCATGACACTGGAGGAGGTGACCGCATCCCGGGGCTACGACGTTCCCGAGGAGATGATCGCGCAGCTCAACTCCCCCGAAGGCCGCGGCACGTCGTTCAGCCCGCTCGACGAAGGCAGCACGTACACACTCGCCCTGCTGATGTACAACTCGTTCGGCGACACGGCTTTCGTTTCGAAAAGCGCGTCGACGTTCGGTTACTTCGCCAAGGATTTCGACCGGACGAAGACCCTGGAGGACTTCATCGGCGCATTCGGCGTCACGGCGACCGTCGACGTCGATTCGCAGTCGTCCGAAAAGACCTTCCGCATGGACATCGCGCGCATCAACGACCGCGACGTGCTCATCAGCGGCATGACCGACATGCGCGACTTCGCACCCCAGCTGAAAGGCTACTACGACAAGGAGCTGCACATGCTGATCGTCGAACCCCAGTACGCGGGGATGTACAACGGCGCCTATGCGACGCTCGGCTTCTCGAACGGACTGTCGATCTTCTGGGGCGACGCCGGAATGGCCGTCGGCTACATCGGCGACACGCTCTACTGGGCTTCAAGCCCCTACTCACCCGAAGAGGTCAACAGCTACATGTTCCTGCTCTTCAGCACGCCGCAGGCGTCGAGTTCGAGCTACCTGCGCCAGTACGCCGGTTCGAAAACCTACTCGTCCCTCAAGATGAAGCCCCTCCAGCAGGCGTCCGCACAGACCGCGGCCCGCGCCGCGGAATCGCGGACCGGAAGCATCGAGACCGGCGGACAGCGCTTCACGACCTACCTGACGGGCGAACGCGTCGCCGTTCCGGCGAAAGCCTCCGGAAACACGGCAGCGAAAGTCCCGGCCGAAGGCAAGCGTCTGCGCACGGACCTCGTGCTCCACACCCGCTGATCCGCAGCCCGCACAACCGAAAACCGGATTTCCGCTTTGGGCGGAAGTCCGGTTTTTTCATAAAATCGCAAAAAACGGCGTCTCGGCGTGACAGTTTGGCGCGAATTTACTAATTTTGCAGGTTGTAAGGCGAAAACACAAAAAACTCACGATATTATGCTTACGATAAAGCAAATCCGCGATGACAAAGAGGCCGCCGCACGCAAGCTGGCCAAGAAGGGCGTGGACGCCGCGCCTGTCATCGAAAAGATCATCAGCTTCGACGACCGGCGCAAAGCCCTCCAGCTGGAACTCGACAACACGCTGGCCGCCCAGAACAAGGCCGCCAAGGAGATCGGCGCACTGATGGGCCAGGGCCGCCGCGAGGAGGCCGAGGAGCGCAAACGCTTCGTGGCGGACCTCAAGGAGAAGTCCTCGCGCCTCGAAGCCGAGCTGACCGACGCCCGGCAGGAGTTGCAGTCGGCCATCGTCTCGCTGCCGAACTTCCCCGCCGAGATCGTCCCCGAAGGCAAGACGGCCGAGGACAACCTCGTCGTCAAGCTCGTGGAAAGCTACACCGCGCTTCCGGAAAACCCGCTGCCCCACTGGGAGCTGGCCCGCAAGTACGACATCATCGACTTCGACCTGGGCGTGAAGCTCACCGGCGCGGGATTCCCCGTCTACAAGGGCAAGGGCGCACGGTTGCAGCGCGCGCTGATCAACTATTTCCTCGACTGCAACACGGCGGCCGGCTACCTCGAAGTGGAGCCGCCCGTGATGGTCAACGAGGCTTCGGGCTTCGGCACGGGACAGCTCCCCGACAAGGAGGGGCAGATGTACCACGCCACGGTAGACAACTTCTACCTCGTTCCCACGGCCGAGGTTCCCGTGACGAACATCTACCGCGACGTGATCCTCGAAAAGGAGGATTTTCCGGTGAAGATGACCGCCTACACCCCGTGCTTCCGCCGCGAGGCCGGGTCGTACGGCAAGGACGTGCGCGGACTCAACCGCCTGCACCAGTTCGACAAGGTGGAGATCGTGCAGCTCTCGCTGCCCGAAAAGAGCTACGAAGCATTGGACGGCATGGTGGCCCACGTGGAGAGCATCGTCAAGGCCCTGGGCCTGCCCTACCGCATCCTGCGCCTGTGCGGCGGCGACATGTCGTTCACCTCGGCGCTGACCTACGATTTCGAAGTCTACTCCGAGGCCCAGAAACGCTGGCTCGAAGTGTCGTCGGTATCGAATTTCGAGTCGTTCCAGGCCAACCGCCTCAAACTCCGCTACCGCGACGAGGAGAAGAAAATCCAGCTGGCGCACACCCTCAACGGCTCGTCGCTGGCCCTGCCGCGCATCGTGGCCGCGCTGCTGGAGAACTATCAGACCCCCGAAGGCATCCGCATCCCCGAGGCGCTGATTCCCTACACGGGTTTTGATATTATCAAATAAGTTTTTATATTTGCACACACACATTTAACAATAAACACTCAACACAATGGCTTACAAAATTACCGACTCGTGCGTTGCATGCGGCAGCTGCATCGGCGAGTGCCCCGTAGAGGCTATTTCGGCCGGCGACATCTATGTGATCGACGCCGACAAATGTATCGACTGCGGCACCTGCGCAGGCGTATGCCCGAGCGAGGCGATCGTTTCGGAGTAACACGGAATATCCGAAAGAGAAGCACACCTCGGCAACGGGGTGTGCTTTTTGCGGTTTGAAAAGCCGCTTCCCCCACCCAACAACCAACGAATCATGGGCGATCTCGAAAAAATGAAAGCCGGGCTTTGGCTCCACGCCATCTGTCCTGAAATCGGCGGCGCGCTGCTGCGGACCGAGGAGCTGGTGTTCCGGCTCAACCAGCTGCCCCCGAGCCGCCGGGAGGAGCGGGAGGCGATCATCCGGCAGCTGTTCGGACACGTCGGCAAGTCGGTCTGCATCCACAGCCCGTTCCACTGCGATTTCGGAGCGCAGATTTCGGTCGGCGACCATTTCGTCGGCAATTTCAACCTGACGATCCTCGACGAAGCGCCCGTCACCATCGGCGACCACGTCTTCATCGGGCCGAACGTCGGCATCTACACCGTCAACCACGCCCTGCTGCCCGACCAGCGCAACGCGGGCATCATGCGTTCGCTGCCCATTGCCATCGGCAACAACGTCTGGATCGGAGGCCACACGGTCGTGATGCAGGGCGTGACGATCGGCGACAACACGGTGATCGGGGCCGGGAGCGTCGTCACGCACGACATCCCGGCGGGAGTCGTGGCCGTCGGCTCGCCCTGCCGCGTCCTGCGGGAGATCACCGAGGCGGATCGGGTAACGCCCGTATGAAAAAGAAAAAGCGCTCCGATCCGGGGCGCTTTTACGTCATTGCGAGGAGCGCAGCGACGCGGCAATCCGATTGCTGCGCTGTGGCATTACGGCCCAGATCAAGAATCAGACGAACCCGTCCGATAAGTCCTTCCACAATGAATTTTGAGAGTCTATTAACCCGATTTTCCGTTTCCGGCTCCAACTCTTGATTTGTTTCTCCCGGGCGATTGCATCCCGAACGTCCCGATACTCCTCGGCGTAAATCAACTTATGGACGTTATAGCGGCGCGTAAATGCAGACTGACCGGCGGCATGTTCTTTCATACGCCGGGATAACGAGGTCGTAACGCCGACATACAGCACCGTATGCAGTTTATTGGTCAATATATATACATAGCTGCTCTCCATGGCCGACTCTGCGTTTTTTTCGGATTGCCACGTCGCCTGCAGCTCCTCGCAATGACGTAAAACCCCATCATTCTATTCGTAAAGCAAGTACTGCACCCGCTTTTCGCGGTAGCGTTCCACATCGGGAACCCAGCGGGCGCGGATCGCCTCCTCCGAAGCCCCGGCCACGATCATCCCGCGCACCCATCCCGCACCGACCAGCTTTTCGAACATCGGGGTGAAGAACCTGTCCCCCAGCCCCAGATCGCGGTAGGCGTCGATCATGTAGCGCAGCGAGAATCCCACTTCGCGGGCCTCGGAGAGCGGCATGCCGCGCAGGTCGACGCCGTGGCACAGCCGGCCTTCGAGCGGCGGATGTTTGGCCCCGGCCGTGGGGCGCGGCGTAAAGGAAAAGGCGCGTCCGGTCATATCGGGATGTCCGTAGATTTCGAACGGGCAGTCCGTTCCGCGTCCGAGGCTCACGACCGTGCCCTCGAAGGGGCACAGCGCGGCATAGAGATAGACGGCGCGCGCAGTCGGAAGGTTGGGCGACGGAGCGACGGGCAAGAGGTATTCGGTGGCATGGGTGTAGTTGCGGCACTTCACGACCGTCAGGTCGCACGGCTTCGCCCACCCTTCGCCAACGGCCATGCGGGCGATTTCGCCCATCGTCAGTCCGTGGAGCACGGGGACCGGAATCGCCCCGACGCCCGATTTGTACTTCATGTCGAGAACGGGTCCGTCGACAAGATGCCCGTTGGGATTGGGGCGGTCGAGCACCACGACCAGGCGGCCGAAATCGGCGCAGGCGTCCATCATCCGCAGCATCGAGATATAATAGGTATAGAAGCGCAGACCCACGTCCTGCATGTCGACGACCAGCACGTCGAACGAGCGCATCGCCTCGTCCGAAGGCCGTTTCGCGTTGCCGTCGTAGAGCGAGCGGATGGGAATGCCCGTCCGGGCGTCGACCGAACTTGCGACCCGCTCCCCGGCATCGGCCGTGCCGCGGAATCCGTGCTCGGGCGAGAAGATCGCCGCGACGGCAAACCCTTCGCCGTGGAGCAGGTCGACCAGATGCACCCGCCCGGAGGCATCGGCTCCCGGCGCGCCGGGCAGCTCCGCCACGGAGGTCTGGTTGGCCAGCACGGCCACGCGCCGCCCCCGCAGCAGCGGGTAATAGGACGCCGTGTCGGTCATGCCGACGTTCACCTGCGCCGGAGCGGCGAAGGCTGCAAAAATGGTGAATACAAGGATAAAAACAGATCGCTTCATAGAGCAAAGATAATATTTTGCACCGAAAAATGCTATCTTTGCGGAAAAGCGCCTCTGCCATGAACCTTCGTAAAACGGATCGCTCCGAGCTGAACCTTTTCCCGGCCCTGTCTTTTCTGGTTGTCTGTTTCATCGGAGGCTATTTCCTTTGGGCAACGAAAGATGCGCTGCCCTCGGAGGCGGACAATACGGATTTTCGCTACGCTCCATCCCGGGCAAAAGAGTTAGCCCAGGAACTCGACTCAATCTATTCCTGCAAATCGGGACCGGGGATGGAGGAGTTTCCGGAGACATGGCATCGGAAATATACGTCCAACGCATCGGCTCCGGGCAACCAGAACGACACGCTGCGTAACGTTTACAATCTCTTTACCACCCTCTTCAATCCCGCCCCGACGCTTCGCCCGAGGGGTTTCCGGAGCGATTCGGCCTACCGCTACGTCGTTATCCAATCGCAATTGACGTTCTGTATCGCAGAGGACGGCATGTTCGATTATTATTACGAAAGCTCCCCTCCTCCCACATTTCCGACCGACGGATTTTACCTTCTCCGCAAAGCGGGAGCCTATTACAGGGTTTTGGACGATTTCCGACCGCAAATCCGGCAAGCGGGGTTAAAACAGCTCTATCTCACCGATGAATACAAGGATGCTCTCGAACTGTTTCTGGAGAAAAACGGATACTGGCCCGACGAAGAGCGGACATCCGCAGAATCGGGCCGGAAGCGGATGCGTTTCCTGCAAAACTACTGGTACGTCATCAACGGGCATTGGGAAGGATGGCATCTCGGAATCCTCGCAATCGGATACATCGTCCTGAACAAATCACTCGACAAGGCCGTTGCCGAGGTAGTGGAAGAGTACAACGGCAGCGGCGTCCTTCTACATAAGACGCATTCGGGCTGGAAAGAAGTGGGCGGACTTTATCATTGGGAGGAATAATCCCTACGCCTGCGCGCCGTATTCCATCAGATAGGCCTTGATGAAGGCGTCCAGGTCGCCGTCCATCACCGACTCCACGGCCGAAGTCTGCACGCCCGTGCGGTGATCCTTCACGCGGCGGTCGTCGAAGACGTACGAGCGGATCTGCGAACCCCACTCGATCTTCTTCTTCGAAGCCTCCAGCGCCTGCTGCGTCGCCATACGCTTGTCCAGCTCGCGCTGGTAGAGTTTCGAGCGGAGGATGCGCATGGCGTTCTCGCGGTTCATCAGCTGCGAGCGCGTCTCCATGTTCTCGATCAGGTACTCGATCGCCTCGCCCGTGTCGGGGTCCTTCGCGTGGTAGCGCAGGCGCACGGCCGTCTCCACCTTGTTGACGTTCTGCCCTCCGGCGCCCGACGAACGGAACGTGTCCCACTCGATGTCGGCGGCATTGACCGTGATCTCGATCGTGTCGTCGACGGCCGGCGATACGAACACCGACGCAAACGTGGTCTGACGCTTGTTGTTGGCGTTGAACGGCGACAGGCGCACCATGCGGTGCACGCCGTTCTCGCTCTTGAGGTAGCCGTAGGCGTATTCCCCCTCGAACTCCAGCGTGCAGGATTTCACCCCGACTTCGTCGCCGGCCTGGAAGTCCAGCACCTTGACCTTATAGCCGTGGGCCTCGCCCCAGCGGGTGTACATGCGCATGAGCATCGACGCCCAGTCGAGCGCCTCCGTGCCGCCCGCCCCGGCGTTGATGTCGAGAATGGCCCCGAGTTTGTCCTCGTCGCGGCGCAGCATGTTGCGCATTTCGAGTTTTTCGATCTTTTCGAGCGTCGCGGCGTAGTGGGCGTCCATCTCCTCCTCGCTGACCACGCCCTCCTTCACGAAGTCGGGCATCAGCTGAAGGTCCTCGGCATCCTTGCGAATGGCGTCGTAATCCTCGACCCATGCCTTGATCCCCGCCACCTTGCGCAGCTGCTCGCGCGCCTTGTCGGGGTTGTCCCAGAAGTTCGGCTCCTGGGTTTTCTCCTCTTCGTTGCGCAGGTCGATGCGCTTCTGGTCGATGTCCAAACAGCGTTCCAGCGCTTCCCGGCGCTGTTCGATCTCCTTGATCTGTTCCGCAAGTACCATAATATGCTCAAAATTTCATGTTCAGTTTCCGTGCGGCGAACTCCAGGATGAAATCCGCCGTGCCCTCGTCGCCCAGCGGCGAAGTGCTGACGCAGAGGTGGTAGGTCGCCGCCTCGCCCCACGTCCGCGAGCTGTAATAGTTGTAATACGAGGCGCGCCGGGCGTCGACGCGCTCCATCATCGCGCGGGCCTCCTCCGCGGTGCATCCCTGCCGGCTGCGGATGCGGCCGATGCGGTCGGCATCGTCGGCCGTGAGGAAGACATTGACGCAGCGCGGATTCTCGCGCAGGATGTAATCGGCGCAGCGGCCCACGAAAACCGCCGATTCACGCGCCGCGACGGCGCGGATCACGTCGCTCTGAATCTTGAACAGCGCGTCGTTCGACAGCACGTTCGTCACGCCCCCGTCGTCGCCCACGAACGGCGCCCGCAGGTAGCCGACCACGGTCGAAATCACGCCGCGCGACTCCTTCTCGTCGGCCTTCTCGAAAAACTCGGGGCAGATGCCGCTCTCGCGCGCCGCCAGGTTGATCAGCTCCTTGTCGTAGAGCTTCACGCCCAACCTGCGGGCGATGATCTCCCCGACGGTCCTGCCGCCGCTACCCAGCTGGCGGCCGATGTTGATGACGAATTGTTCCATAGTCCTATCCCTCTTTGGCGGCGTTTTCCGCACCGATGGCCCGGAATTTCCGCAGTTGGTAAGTCAGCATGAAGAAAGCCACCAGCGAAGCCAGGAAGTCCGACAGCGGCATCGAGCACCACACGCCCCAGCTGCCGTTCCACTCGGTGCAGACGTCGAAAATGTGCGGCAGGAAGATCAGTCCGGGCATCAGAAACAGCAGCTGGCGCGACAGCGACAGGAAGATCGCCTTGCCGGCCATGCCGATGCTCATAAAGAAGTTGGTGGCCACCATCTGGAAACCGATGATCGGGAAGCAGAAGAAGACGATGCGCATGCCTTCGACCGCCAGGCGGATCAGCTCCTCGTCGGAGGTGAACATTCCCACGGCCAGGCGCGGCATGAACTCGCCGAGGAGGAATCCCGCGGTGGTGACGCACGTCGCGCCGATCATCGTCAGCTTCAGCACGCGCATCACGCGGTCGTACTGCTTCGCGCCGAAGTTGTAACCCGCAATGGGCTGCATGCCCTGGTTGACGCCCAGCACGATCATCACGAAGAAGAACGCCAGGCGGTTGACGATGCCGTAGGCGCCGATCATCAGGTCGCCGCCGTACTCCTTCAGCCCCTTGTTGATGAGGATGACGATGAAGCACGCCGCGAGGTTCATCAGGAAGGGCGACATGCCGATGGCCAGCATGTCGCGCACGATCTTCTTCCGCAGGCGGTAGATGCCGCGGCGGAAGTGGAGAAGCTCCTGTTTGTTCGAAAGGATGCGCAGTTGCCACACGAGCGAGATGACCTGCGCCAGCACCGTGGCGATGGCCGCTCCGCGGATGCCCCAGCCGAAACCGAAAATGAACAGCGGGTCGAGGATCGTATTGATGACCACGGTGTTGATCGTGGCGTACATCGACTTGCGGGGATGCCCCGAGGCGCGCAGCACGGAGTTCAGACCCAGATACATGTGCGTGACGACGTTGCCCAGCAGAATGACGGTCATGTATTCGCGGGCATAGCCGATCGTGGCCTCGCTGGCCCCGAAGAAATAGAGGATCGGATCGAGGAACAGAAGCGCCGCGAGGCCGAACGCTATGCCGATGATCAGATTGAGTACCAGCACATTGCCCAGCACCCGCTGGGCCGTTTCGTAGTCGCGCTGGCCCAGGCGCATCGAAATCAGCGTCGCGGCGCCCACGCCCACCAGCGAACCGAACGCCGCAGCGAGGTTCATCAGCGGGAAGGTCAGCGCAAGGCCCGAGATGGCCAGCGGCCCGACCCCGTGGCCGATGAAGATGCTGTCGACCATGTTGTAGAGCGACGAGGCCGTCATGGCGATGATCGCCGGCACGGCATATTGCACGAGCAGCTTCCGGATTCGCTCGGTTCCAAGCTCCAAAGCCGCCGATTTTATCTCCGTCATAAGTTATATTCCCTTAAAAATTCCATTACCGGCCCGCACGTACGGCACGCCCGCCCGGGGCTGCCTCACAGCACGCTATGCGCCAGCAGTTCGCGGCTGAATCGCGCGGGGTAATAAATATCGCAAATGTAATGCTTGGGGCAAGTGAAGCTCCACCCTTCGGCGCTCCGGTATTCGTAGTCATTCCCCCGGCTGATCCGCTCGGCCGGGTAGCAGCGGCGCTCGATGAGCGGAATGTCGACCTGCGAGAAGAACCGCCGCATCGCCACGTCGATGTACAGCCCCGTTCCTTTCAGCGCGACGCCGAGCCGCAATTCGCTGCCCGCACGCGAGGTCTCCCGTACGACGCACCACTCCAAAGGCATCCGGGCGGGCAGGCCGAACTGCACCCTGAAAAACCGCAAGGTATTGTACCGGTATGTCTCCATGTCTCTGTCCTTATCAGATAAAACGTTACAAATTCCCTGAAAATTCCGTTTTCGCCGCGGCCGGGTACTCCGGCGTGGCGCCCGCGCACGAACAGACGAAAGCCGCGACCTTCGACGCGAACGCCTGGGCCGGCCAGATGTCGTACCCGGCGGCCAGCATCGCGCAAAACGCCGCCGTGAACGAATCGCCCGCACCGACCGTGTCGACAGGGCGGACACGTTCCCCGCGGGGAATCACATAGGCCGAAATCCGGTTCCGGGTGAACACGCGGCTGCCCTCGGCGCCCTCGGTGAGGATGACCATTTCGAGGTTCTCCCGGCGGTCGAGCAACTCCCGGCACAGCCCGCCCGGATCGGCGGCGGGACATCCGGTCAGGCATCCGGCCACGCGCGGAGCCTCCTCGTCGCTGATCTTCAAAATATTGCAGCGAGCCATCGACTCCTCCAGCACCTCCCGCGAGAAGAAATCCTGCCGCAGGTTGACGTCGAACACGCGCAGCGTCGGCCGCTCCCGGCGAATCACCCCGTCGAGAAACCGGACGACGGTAGCGTGCGACGCCGCGCTGCGCTGCGCCAGCGAACCGAAGCAGACCACATCGGTCCGGGCGGCCAGCCGGGCCAGCGCATCCGACCACGTCATTGCATCCCATGCGCCGGGCAGAATCTCGTAGGCGTTGACCCCGGCGGCATCCCGGCGTTTGTCGACGACGCCGGTAGGCAGCTCCCCGACGCGGCAAAGCCCGTCGCAAAGCCCGCGGGCCTCCAGTTCGGCCGACACCGCGCGGCCGCGCTCATCGTCCCCGACCGCGCTGACCACATGCACCTCCGCCGCATCCGGACCGGAAATCAGCCGGGAGCACTTGAGGAAATGATCGGCGAAATTGGCCGGCGCGCCGCCGAAGGTATATTCGTCCGTCACGACATCGTGGTCGTAAAGCACCTCGCCCAGTCCGACGGCTACGATCTTGTCCGGATTCCCCATACCAGCAGGCGTTTTATTCCAGTTCCCAGTCCGTGCCGTCCTTGCGGTCCTTGACGCGGATGCCGGCGGCCGTGAGTCCGTCGCGGATGCGGTCCGAGGCGGCCCAGTCCTTCGCCGCACGGGCTTTCAGGCGTTCGTCCAGAAGCATCTCGACCAGCGGCGTCACGTAGTCGCGCCCCGAAGCCGTCCCGGCGGCCTTCTCGTCGCGCAGGCCCAGGATGTCGAAAGCGTAGCGGCGCACGGTGGCCGTCAGCGCCGCGAGGTCGGCGGCCGTGATCGTCTGCGAGCCGTCGGCCAGCTGGTTGATCGTGCGCACCCAGTCGAACAGCGCCGAAATGACCATCGGCGAGTTCAGGTCGTCGTCCATCGCCTCGGCGCAGCGCGTCTCCAGCTCGGCGGGATCGACCGTCGAGACCTCCGCGGGTTTGATCTTCCCGAGCGTCTCGATGCCCTTCATCAGGCGGTCCAGCCCCTTCTCGGCGGCTTGCAGGGCCTCGTTCGAGAAATCGAGCGTCGAGCGGTAGTGGGCCTGGAGCACGAAGAAACGGATCGTCATAGGCGAATAGGCCTGCGAAAGCTTCGGGTGCGACCCGGTGAAGAACTCCTCCAGCGTGATGAAGTTGCCCAGCGACTTGCCCATCTTCTGCCCGTTGACCGTCATCATGTTGTTGTGCAGCCAGTAGCGGGCCGAATCGTGGCCCAGCGCGGCGGTCGACTGCGCGATCTCGCACTCGTGGTGCGGGAACATCAGGTCCATGCCGCCGCCGTGGATGTCGAAACGCTCCCCGAGGTAGCGCGTGGACATCGCCGAGCACTCCATGTGCCAGCCCGGGAAACCCTCGCCCCAGGGCGACGGCCACCGCATGATATGCTCGGGCGACGCCTTCTTCCACAGCGCGAAGTCGTAGGAGTGGCGTTTGTCCGACTGCCCGTCCAGCTCGCGCGTGTTGGCGACGATGTCGTCGAGGTTGCGCCCCGACAGCCTGCCGTAGTTGTATTTGGCGTTGTACTTCTCTACGTCGAAGTAGACCGAACCGTTCGCCTCGTAGGCATAGCCGTCGGCCAGAATCCTCTTCACGAACTCGATCTGCTCGATGATGTGTCCCGAGGCATAGGGTTCGATCGAGGGGGTCTCGACGTTGAGCGCGTCCATCGCCCGGTGGTAACGCTCCGTGTAGTAGTGCGCCACCTCCATCGGCTCCAGCTGTTCGAGCCGGGCCTTCTTGGCGATCTTGTCCTCGCCCTCGTCGGCGTCGTGCTCCAGATGGCCCACGTCGGTGATGTTGCGCACGTAGCGCACCTTGTAGCCCGAAGCCTTGAGGTAACGGAACAGCAGGTCGAACGTCACGGCGGGCCGGGCGTGGCCCAGATGCGGATCGCCGTAGACCGTGGGACCGCAGACATACATGCCCACGCGGCCCGGAACGAGCGGCTCGAAGACCTCCTTGCGGCGGGTGAGCGTATTGTAAAGTACGAGTTTGGAATCCATAATCGCAAATTAACGTTTTGAACGGGTAAAGGTACGAATTTTTACACGGAAACCGAAAAATAAATCGTACCTTTACGCCGATTATTATGAAATTTCAAGACTTACGACTCTCCGAGCCGCTGTTGCGCGCCATCGGAGAAAAGGGGTACACAGATCCCACCCCCATTCAGCAACAAGCCATTCCTCCCGTACTCGAAGGCCGCGACCTCCAGGGCTGCGCCCAGACCGGAACGGGCAAAACCGCAGCTTTCACGCTGCCGATGCTCCAACTTTTAGCCGCCGAACCGGCCCCCAAGGGACGCCGCCCGATCCGCGCCCTGGTGCTCACCCCGACGCGCGAACTGGCCATCCAGATCGACGAGTGCTGCCGCGACTACGCCCGCTACACCCCCATCCGCCACTGCGTGATCTTCGGCGGCGTCAACCAGCGTCCGCAGGTCGACGCGCTCCAGAAGGGCGTGGACCTGCTGGTGGCCACCCCGGGCCGCCTGCTCGACCTGATCGGGCAGGGTTACGTGACGCTCGACACGATCCGTTTCTTCGTGCTCGACGAGGCCGACCGCATGTTGGACATGGGCTTCATCCACGACATCCGCCGCATCCTGCCGCTGCTTCCCGAACGGCGTCAGACGCTCTTCTTCTCGGCCACGATGCCCGAGTCGATCGCCGCGCTGGCCGCGAAAATCCTCCGCAACCCGGTGCTGGTCACCGTCACGCCCCCGGCGTCGGTGGTCGAGACCATCGCGCAGACGGTCCATTTCGCCGAAAAAGCCGAAAAAAGCCAGCTGCTGATCGACCTGCTCTCGGCATCCGACGCCCAGCAGGTGCTCGTATTCTCGCGCACGAAGCACGGCGCCGACAAGCTGGCCAAAATCCTGAACCGGGCCGGCATCCGGTCGTGCGCCATCCACGGCAACAAGTCGCAGAACGCCCGCGTGAAGGCCATGAACGATTTCAAGTCGGGCGAGTGCCGGGTGATGATCGCCACCGACATCGCCGCCCGCGGCATCGACATCGACCAGCTGCCGCTGGTGATCAACTACGAACTGCCGGAGGTGGCCGAAACCTACGTCCACCGCATCGGCCGCACGGGCCGCGCGGGACACGAGGGCGCGGCGTGGTCGTTCTGCTCGGAGGACGAGTTCGAGTATCTCTGCGACATCCAGAAACTCACCGGACTTACGATCCCCACCGAGGGACCGGTTCCGGAATATGCCCTGCGCAAGGCCGCCCCGGCGCGGAAACCCGCGCAGAAGGCCGCACAGCGTCCCGCCCGCACCCAGGAGCCGAAACCGGCCCGGAACGCCGGAGCCAAATCCGCACAGCGTCCCGCCCGGGATGCGGACGCCGGACAGCAGCCTGCGCAGCGGCCGGCCCGCAACACGGAGCAGAAGGCCGCCCGCAATGCCGCGAAAGCCGCCGGGAACAAATCCGCCGCCACCGCAGCGCCGAAAAACGCCCCCAACCCGGCTCCGGCCCCTTCGGCAAAGCCGTCCCGCCGCCGCAAACGCAGAGGGTCGGGGAACGCCGCCGGGTCCGCGGCTACCGCCATCGCCGCACCGGCGGCAACGGCCGAGGCCCCGCAGAAAAAATGGTGGAAAAGGTGGCTGTAAACGCATTTCGCGTAATAAGGTTGGAAAAAACGCGTTAAATCATTACTTTTGCACGATAAGTAGTTACGAAAAAAGTTTTCTCGGATATGCACTTTTACAAACGCTGGAACAACATCACGGGCTGGGCCGTATTCGCCGTCGCGGCGATGGTCTATCTGATGACGATGGAACCCGTCTCAAGCCTCTGGGACTGCTCGGAGTTCATCGCGACGTCCTACAAACTCGAAGTGGGACACCCGCCCGGAGCCCCGCTGTTCATGATGCTGGCGCGCCTGGCCACGCTCTTCGCCTTCGGAAACCCCGACTACGTGGGCATCGCCGTCAACGCCATGAACTCGCTGGCCAGCGCCTTCTGCATCCTGTTCCTGTTCTGGACCATCACCCACCTGGCACGGCGTCTGGTGACGCGCGACGGCGCGCAGCTCACCGCCGCCAACACATGGGCCGTCCTGGGCGCCGGAGCCGTCGGGGCCCTGGCCTACACCTTCACCGACACGTTCTGGTTCTCGGCCGTCGAGGGCGAGGTCTACGCGCTCTCGTCGATGTTCACGGCGCTGGTCGTGTGGCTGATGCTCAAATGGGAGGAGCAGGCCGACGAACCCCACTCCTCGCGCTGGATCGTGCTGATCGCCTACCTGATGGGACTCTCGATCGGCGTGCACATCCTCAACCTGCTCTGCATCCCCGCGCTGGTCTTCATCTGCTACTTCCGCAAGACCGCCACGGTGACCTGGCGAGGCATCGCCCTCTCGACGCTCGTGTCCGGGGCGATGATCGTCTTCGTCAACAACATCATCATCCCCTACACCGTCTGGATCGGGGCGCAGATCGACACGCTGTTCGTCAACACGTTCGGCCTGCCGGTCAACTCGGGCATCACGCTCTTCGCGCTGGCGCTGATCATCGGCCTGGGATGGGCCGCATGGGCCGCCCACAGACGGGGCCGCGTGCTGCTCAACATCATCCTGCTCTCGACGACCATGATTCTCGTCGGCTACTCTTCCTACGCCTCGGTGACCATCCGCGCCGCGGCGAACCCGCCGATGAACTCCAACAACCCCAACAACCCCCACGCCCTGCTGTCGCTCCTGAACCGCGACCAGTACGGCGACCGCCCGCTGCTGTACGGCGCGCAGTATTCGGCTCCCCCCGAGGGCGTGAAGGAGAAGAAGGTGTGGTATCTGGACGAGGACGGCAAGTACAAGACCGCCACGGTGCTCACGGGCTACACCCACGCTCCGGAGTTCATGCAGCTCTTCCCCCGCATGTGGAACTACTCGAAGGGCGAAAAGGCCTACAAGGAGTGGGCCGCCTACCGCACCAAGACCGAGACGCTGCGCGACGACAAGGGCGAGGTCCTGCGCGACGCACAGGGGCGTCCCATGCGCGGCGAGACGCTCGACTTCGGACGCAAACGGGCCTACACCGACTCCTACGGCGAAACCCGCACGGTCACCGAACCGACGTTCTGGGAAAACGTCCATTTCTTCTTCAACTACCAGCTTTCGTACATGTACTGGCGCTATTTCATGTGGAACTTCGTGGGACGCCAGAGCGACATACAGCCTTCGCGCACGACGATCACCGACGGCAACTGGCTCTCGGGTATCCGCTGGATCGACGAGAAATACGTCGGCCCGCAGGACAACCTGCCGCGCGAAATCGCCGAAAACAAGGGCCGGAACACCTATTATTTCCTCCCCTTCCTGCTGGGACTCATCGGACTCGTCTACCAGTTGAACCGCGACCAGCGCAACTTCTCGATCGTGCTGTGGCTGTTCGTGATGATGGGCATCGCGCTGGTCTTCTACTTCAACACCTCGCCCGGCGAGCCGCGCGAACGCGACTACGTCTATGCGGGATCGTTCTACGCCTTCTCGATCTGGATCGGATTCGGCGTGCTGGCCCTGCGCGACCTGATCGCCCGGCTCTCGAAGCGCGACAACGTGGCGACGGCAGCCGCGGCAACGGTCGTCGCAATGAGCGTCCCGGCCATCCTCGCGGCCCAGAACTGGGACGACCACGACCGTTCGCACCGCACGATGGCCCGCGACATCGGCTGGAACTACCTCCAGTCGACGCTCCCCAACTCGATCATCCTCAACTACGGCGACAACGACACCTTCCCGCTGTGGAACAATCAGGAGGTCTACGGCGTGCGCCCCGACGTGCGGATTATGAACACCTCCTACCTCGGCGGCGAGTGGTACATCGACGAGATGAAGACCAAGGCCAACGACGCCCCCGGCGTCCCCTTCTCGCTGCCCAAGCACAAGTACACCTTCAACAACGACATGATCTACGTCACCAACAGCATCGACCGCCCGGTGGAGATCAAGGAGGTGATCGACTTCGTGCGCAGCGACGACCCCCGCAGCAAGGTCAAACTCGCCGACGGCACGCTGGCCGACTACATCCCCGCCAAGCGCATCGCCCTGCCGGTGAACAAGGAGAACGCCCTGGCGTCGGGCATCGTGGCCGAAAAGGACCGCGACAAGATGGTCGACACGGTGTTCATCAACATCAAGAAGAATTCGCTGGACAAGAACCAGCTGATGATCCTCGACATGCTGGCCAACTTCGACTGGAAACGCCCGATCTACATGACGCAGGTCTACATTCTCCAGGACTTTGGGCTGATGGACTACCTCCAGTTCGACGGCTACGCCTACCGCCTGGTGCCGATCCTCACCCCGACGCAGAACCCCTACGAGATCGGACGCATCGACGCCGACTACGCCGCGCCGCTGCTGCGCGACACGTTCCGCTACGGCAACCTCAAAGACCCGCGGGTCTACGCCGACTACTTCATCCAGTACAACCTTTCGGCCTCGCACGCCCGCGACGCCTTCGCCCGCGTGGCCAAGGAGCTGCTGCGGCAGAACCGCGTCGCAGAGGCCGTCGAGCTGCTCGACCTGGGGCTGGAGCGGATGCCGACCTCGCAGGTGCGCTTCACCGACACCAACACCTACCCCTTCCTGGAGGCCTATTACGCCGCTTCGGCCATGGGCGACAAGGAAGCCGCCGCGAAGGGCGACGCCCTCTTGAGGGAGTATGCCCAGACGCTGATCGAATACATCGAGCACTACCTCCGTTTCGAAGGGGCGCAGGGCGACATGGTCTCGGGCCTTATCGACGAGAAGCTCGACCAGCTGGGCGACATCTACTACCTGGCCAGCTACGCCGACCGCAAGGAGGTGGTGGCCGAACTGAACGACTACTACCGTTCGCTGGGGGTCTCCGAGGAGAACCTGATCGACGTGGGCGACAAACGCCAGCAGCCCGACTCGGCGCTGCTGCCCGCCGCGAAATAACCGGAACCGGAAATGAAATAACGCACGTAACGCTTCTGTTACGTGCGTTATTTTTATGCGGCCGCCCACCCGGAACGGATTTCGGGCAGGCCAAAATCCGGTTCCGCGGTTAAAACCGACATTTTTTGAGCCTGAACACTCCCAATTGCCCTCACCTTTCACTATATTTGCAAAATAAACCGTTTTTCACGAATCCAAACCCTGAACTTATGCCGCTTTTCATTCCGGAAGACTATACGGCCAAGCTCGCTCCCGAAACGATGGAGCAGGCCATCACCTATCTCAAGGAGATTTTTCCCGACATGCTGGCCCGCCGCCTGCGCCTACGCCGCGTCACGGCGCCGTTGTTCGTCCTTTCGGGCACGGGCATCAACGACGACCTGAACGGCGTGGAGCGCGCCGTGTCGTTCCCGATCCGCGATCTGGGCGACCGCCGGGCCGAGGTGGTGCACTCGCTGGCCAAATGGAAACGCATGAAACTGGGGACCTACAAGATCGCCCCGGGATACGGGCTGTACACCGACATGAACGCCATCCGCGCCGACGAGGAGCTGGACAACATCCACTCGCTCTACGTCGACCAGTGGGACTGGGAACGCACGATGCGCCCCGAAGAGCGCAACCTGAACTTCCTGAAAGCGACCGTCGAAACGATCTACGAGGCGATGAAAGCCGTCGAGGAGGAGGTTTACGAACTCTATCCGCACATCACGCCCATACTGCCCGAGCGAATCACGTTCCTGCAGGCCGAGGAGTTGTTGCAGGAGTTCCCCGCGCTGACGCCCAAGGAGCGCGAGCAGGCGGCGGCCCGCAAATACGGCGCGCTGTTCCTCATCGGCATCGGCGGCGAACTTTCCGACGGGCAGCGGCACGACGGACGCGCCCCGGACTACGACGACTGGAGCACCCCGACCGAAGGCGGTTACAAAGGGCTCAACGGCGACATCATCGTGTGGAACCCGGTGCTGGAGAGCGCCTTCGAACTTTCGAGCATGGGCATCCGCGTCGACGCCGAGGCCCTCGAACGCCAGCTTGCGATCTGCGGATGTCCCGAGCGGCGCGAAATGGAGTTCCACCGCCTGCTGCTCGAAGGACGGCTGCCGCTCTCGATCGGCGGCGGCATCGGCCAGTCGCGCCTCTGCATGTTCTACCTGCGCTGCGCCCATATCGGCGAAGTCCAGGTCAGCATCTGGCCCGAGCGGATGATCGCCGAGTGCGCCGCCCACGGCATCCACCTCAAGTGAGGCGGCTCCTCGAAAGCGCCCCGGTCCCTCGCCGAAAGCCGACCGCCCCGCGGAAACGCTCCGGCTGCTCCGGATTAAGAAAAAGCCCCCGCTCTCGGAGCGGGGGCTTTGCTTATTTTCCGGCGGCAGGCTGGTCCGGAGTCTGGCCGTTCTTGTTCTTGTTGTAAAGGAAACGCTTGATCTTATGCGTGGGGGTCTTGATGAAATCCTCCTTCTCCTCAACGACCTCCGAGATCCGCGAAAAACGGTTGACCTTGGCGTTGACGAAATCCATGATCTCCTTCTTCAGCTGTTCGGTCTTGGCCTCCCAGGCCTCCTTCTTGCTCTCCCACTCCTCGCGCCAGTCGTCGATCATCGACTCGATCTCCTCGCGGTTGAAGTGCACCAGGGCGATCAGGCGGCCCTCCTGCTCCGTGACGATCGAATCGGCGATGCAGACGTGCGAGTTGAGCACCGTCTCGATGTCCTCGGGATAGATGTTCTCGCCGCCGGGACCCACGATCATGTTCTTCAGACGGCCCTTGATGTAGAGCCAGCCGTCCTTGTCCAGCTCCCCGAGGTCGCCCGTGCGGAACCATCCGTCGGCCGTGAAAGCCTCCTTCGTAGCCTCGGGATTCTTGAAATAGCCCACCATCGCACTCGGCGTGCGGGCCACGATCTCGCCCTGACGGGTCTCGGGGTTGACGTTCTCCAGCCGCAGTTCGACGCCCGGGGCCTGGGGACCGGTCGATCCCAGCCGCACCATCGAAGGGGCCGCGCCGGCCAGCAGCGGTGCGGTCTCGGTCAGCCCGTAGCCGATGGCATAGGGGACGCGGGCTTCGAGCAGGAATTTCTCGGCCCCGCCGTCGAGTTTCGCACCCCCGATTCCCAGGAAGCGCAGACGGCCGCCGAAGAGTTTCATCAGTTTCCCGCCCGCGACGCGGTGGAGGTAGCGGCGCATGAAGCCGATGCGGTAGAGCGTGCGCCAGAAGGAGTTGGAATTGAACTTGGCGAGCACCTGGTGGCGGTAGATTTTCTCGATGATCAGCGGCACGATCAGCATGACTGTCGGGCGGATCGCACGCAGGGCGGGCATCAGCACCGAGGCCGTGGGCGGACGGTCGAGGTAGACCACCCGCGCGCCCATCGAGAAGGGATAGATCATGCCGATGGAGCACTCGTAGGTGTGCGAGAGGGGCAGCACCGAAAGGAACGTGTCGCCGCCGTCGACCGGGAAGATCGAGGCGGAGATGTCGACCTGCGCGCAGAGCGCCGCATGGGTCAGCATCACGCCCTTGGGCTTCGAAGTGGTTCCCGACGTGTAGATGATCACGGCCAGGTCGTCGGGCCGGGGAACGCCCGTCGAGCCTTCCCCGCGGACGCGCTGCGAGATGACGCCGAGGTTCTTGGTGCGGACCGCCACGTTGAGCCGCTCGATGGTCTGCTTCGAGAGCTTGGTGAAAAGTTTGTCCGACACGAGCAGGGCCTTGGCCTCCGAATGCTCGATGATCATGTCCAGCTCCTCGCCCGAGAAGTCGGGCAGGATCGGCACGGCCACCATGCCCGCCGACGTGACGGCGAAATAGCTGATGCCCCAGTTGGGCATGTTGCTGCTCAGGAGAGCCACCTTGTCCCCGGCGCGAAGCCCCGCTCCGGTGAGGATTTCCTGCACCCTGGCGATACGACGGTCCACCTCGGCATAAGTCACGTCATCGCCCTCGTACATCGAGAAAGCGACCTTCGACGCGAACTTCTCCACGCTGTTGCGGACCAGTTCGTACAGTGTATTGATAGTCATCATGTGTTCTTTTTTAGCTACGTTCGGATAACGCAAAAGTTTGGGGCGAAATTACTAATTTCCGGCTAAAAAACACTATTTTTGACATTAATTATCACGATGATCGACCATCTGTACATCAAACGGCTCGCCGCCGGCGCAGGGTTCGACCTCTGCGGCATCGCCCCGTGCCGCCATCTGGCCGAAAACGAGGCGCTGTTCCGCGCATGGCTGGCCCGCGGCCGCCAATCGTCGCTGGGCTATCTGGAACGCAACGTCGACAAACGCTTCGACGCGCGCCGGCTGGTCGAAGGCGCACGCACGGCCGTGGTCTGCGCCGTGTCGTACAAAAACCGCGTCGGCGAGGGCTATCCGCCCGGGCACCGGACGAAGGTGGCCTCCTACGCCTGCGCGGCGGATTACCACGCCACCCTCCGGACGATGCTCGGCGGGATGCTCGACGCCCTGCGCGCGGCGCACCCCGGTCTGGGAGGCCGCGCCTTCGTCGACACCGCGCCGCTGGCCGAAAAGCAGCTGGCCGTAGAGGCCGGGCTGGGGTGGATCGGCCGGCAGTCGCTGCTCGTCACGCCGCAATACGGGAGCTACGTCGTGCTGGGCGAGCTGATTCTCACCGAAGAGACCGACCGCTACGACGCGCCGTTCGAAGGGTCGCGCTGCGGAACCTGCCGCAGCTGCATCGACAACTGCCCCACGGGAGCCGTCGCCCCGGACAGGACCATCGACACGGGCCGCTGCATCTCGTGCCGCACCATCGAGCGGGAACAGCCCGGTCAAACGGACCTTCACGGCTGGATCTTCGGCTGCGACGCGTGCCAGAGCCTCTGCCCCTGGAACCGCCGCGCCCCGCAGCACCGCAACGCGGCGTTCGATGCCGTGTTCGACCCGCTGGCGATGGACGCCGCGACGTGGCTCGGCATGGATGAAGCGGCGTTCGAAGCCCTCTGCGGCCGCACGCCGCTGACACGCAGCGGACTGACCCGCATCCGAGAAAACGCCCTTCGAAACGCCGCACCCGAAGAGCCGTCGGAACGCTGAACCAGCCCCCCGCTCCGGCACGAAAAAGCGGGTTCCGGAAATCCGGAACCCGCTCTGCGGTTTATTTCATGGGGCCGGAGGCTCACTGTCTGCGGCCCTTCGGAAAACCCGGCAGGCCGCCCTCTTCCTCCTGCGGCCCGCAGGCTATTTGGTTAGTTCGGCCAACGCGGCTTTCGCACTCTCGACAGCCGGTCCCGCCGTCACCTTCCGGAAGGCCTCGATGGCCTGCGGCTTCATCTCCTTGGCGTTGTAGGCGGCGCCCAGCGTCAGGTACATCAGGCTCACATCCTCGGGATCGGTCTGCACCTTGGCGGCAGCCTCGCCCAGCTCGATCACCTTGTTGTAATCCTTCTTGCTGGCATAAGCCTGCAAGCGGACCTTCTGCGCCAGAGCGTTTTCGGCGTTCTTCGCCAGCAGCGCGTCGGCCATCGCGATGATACCGTCGAAATCGTTGGCAGCCTGAAGCGTGGCCACCTTGTTATTGGTGTAGAGGGCGATCATCTCCTTGGCCTTGGCGGCGTCATCGGCATACTTGGGGTGCGTCTTGGCGGCCACCGCCTCGTAGATGTCCATACCCTTCTCGTACTCGCCCATCTCGCAGTAGCTCATGGCGAGGTTCAGCGCCATCGCGGTATTGTCCGGGTCGGCCTTGTAGCCCTTCTCGAACACGCCTGCGGCGGTCGCATAGTCCTTGTTGTTGAAAGCGTCGCCGCCCTGAATCTGATAGATCTTGGCCACCCAGCCGTTGGCCTTGGCCATCTGGCTCATGTCGCCGTAGAGTTCGGCCAGCTCCGCCGATTTGGTGAAATTCTTCAGCGCCTCGTCGTAGTTCTTGGTCCGGATCGCTCCGCCGCCCATCATAAAGTAGCATTTGGGAAGCGTCGTCTTGGCCGTGGCCACCAGCGACGCGGCCTCCTCGCTGTCCAGCCCCTGCTCGATCACCTGTTCGAACTTCGCGGCCGCGCCTGCGAAATCCTTGGCGCCGAAAGCTGCTGCGGCTTCGTTGTAGATTGCAGTAACATCCTGCGCCGAGAGCGACACCGCCGCCAACAGCGCGACAACCGATACAAATAACTTTTTCATTGCTTTTCTATTCGATTTTATAAGTTTTTCAGTTCATGCGCCCCTGTCCGAAACGCGTTGGATGCAAAAGTATAAAAAAAATTCCTTTTTTACCAAATCTATCCGCGCAAACCCGCGAAAAAACCGTTCATCAACTCCTCGCACTCCTCCCGGAGCACCCCCCGCGCCACGGTCGTCCTGGGGTGGAACACCGCCTCAGAGTAACGCCGGAAGCCCTTCTTGGGATCGTCGGCGCCCCACACCACGCGGCTCACCTGCGCCCATCCGATCGCCCCGGCGCACATGATGCACGGCTCGACCGTGACGTAGAGCGTGCACTCCTGCAAATACTTGCCCCCGAGCGTCGCGGCAGCGGCCGTGAGGGCCTGCATCTCGGCGTGGGCCGTGGGGTCGGCCAGGGTTTCGACGAGGTTGTGCCCCCGCCCGATCACCGCACCGCCGGCCACGACGACCGCACCGATGGGCACCTCCTGTTGTTTTAACGCCTTTTGCGCCTCGTTTAGTGCCAGGCGCATGAATTTTTCGTCGGTTTCGTGCTGTTCCATGCCGGATTGTTTTCGGCAAAAGTAACCATTTTTTCCGAAGAACGCACCCCGCGCCCGGCAAACTCCACCCGGAAGCGACGCAGGCGCATCAATTTCGATTCAAAACACTCCTTCTTCCAAAAAGAAAAAATCAAAATCAAAGAAATGCTTGCATTTTATTGCATAATTTCTATATTTGCAAATGGAATAGTCCACAAAACCCTTAAATTCAATTTGCTCCTACAAAACACACACATCCGGCCCAAAAAACGGTCCAAACCATGCACTCTGTATTTCGAAACCACACCAATTACTAACCAGAACCAATTAAAACCATTATGGAAGAAACTCGCCAAAAAGCACCCGGGAACGGGCATTTTCCGGCAGTCCTGCGATTCGTCGCCGCGCTGCTGCTGTCCGGAACCCTATGCCTCGCGTGGGGGGGGGAAATCTCCTCGCACAGATCCGGAGCATCTATGTAACGATAGATGCAGCCGATGCAAGCATCCGGGAGGTCCTCGAATCCATCGAGGCGCAGAGCGATCTGCGGTTCATCTATGCGGATGAAGTAAAACCGATCCTGACCAAGGTCGTAACGGTCAGGGAGAAAAACGTAAGCGCAAACCGGATTCTCGACCAGATCCTGCCCGACGTCGGCCTTCAGTATTCGGTCGGCGGCACGCAGGTCCGCATCTACCAGGCCGCCAGCGGTTCGCGCGACGTCGCCCAAACGGTCAGCGGCACGGTGATCTCCGGCACCGACAACTCCCCGCTGGCCGGCGTGATGATCTACGTCGAAGGAACGACGGCCGGCACGATCACCAACGGCGACGGCTCGTACACCTTCACCATTCCCGCCAAATCGAAATATGTGACCTTCTCGTACGTCGGTTTCGACACGAAGAAACTCCACGTCGAGGACACCGAGCTGTTCAAACTCGTATCGCTCGCCGAGCAGAGCAACGCGCTCGACGAAGTCGTGGTCATCGGCTACGGCACGCAGAAAAAGGAGTCGATGGTCGCCTCGATCACCTCCGTAAAACCCTCCGACCTGAATATCACCTCCAGTTCGCTGACCACGGCGTTCGCCGGCAACATCGCCGGCATGATCTCGCGCCAGACCTCGGGCGAACCCGGCTACGACAGCGCCTCGTTCTACATCCGCGGCATTTCGACCTTCGGGTCGAGCAACTCGCCGCTGATCATCCTCGACGGCGTGGAGGTGTTGAGCAACATGCTCAACAACATGCCTCCCGAGTCGATCGAGTCGTTCTCGGTGCTCAAGGACGCCCAGGCGACCTCGGTCTACGGTTCGCGCGGCGCCAACGGCGTCATCCTCATCAACACGAAAAACGGCCGCAACTCGGAGAAGATGAACGTCTCGGTCCGTCTGGAAAACACCTTCTCGATGCCCACGATGGTACAGCAGGTGGCCGACGGCGTGACCTACATGCAGCTCTACAACGAGGCCGTCTTCAACACCGCCAAGGAGACCGGAACGCTCCACGCCTACCAGCCGTTCTACTCGGCCGACAAGATCAACGGCACAAAGGCGGGACTCAACAAGTACCTCTATCCGAACAACGACTGGTACGACCTGATGTTCAAGGATTTCTCGGTCAACCAGAACCTCAACCTCAACATCCGCGGCGGCGGCCGTAAGGTCAGCTACTTCCTCAACGCAGCGGTTTCGAACGAAAACGGCATCATCGCCGACATCGAGCAGAACCCCTACGACGTGAAGATGAACCACCAGAAATACATCTTCCAGAGCAACGTCAGCGCCAACATCACCAAGACGACGGTCGTCGGCATCAAGGTCAACGCCCAGCTGGAGTACAACACCCGCCCGATCGAGGACATCGGCAACCTGTTCTACTACTCGATGCGCGCCAATCCGGTACGTTTCCCGGCCACGCTCCCGGCCGAAGAGGGCGACACGTTCGTGCGCTACGGCAACAACGCCTCGTGGGACACCGGCGCCACCGACCTCAACCCGCTGGCCAAGCTGTCCCGCGGCTACGGCAAGCGCTACTACTCCTACATGACGACGGCCTTCACGCTGGACCAGAACCTGGATTTCTTCACCAAGGGCTTGAGCGCCAACCTCACGGCGTCATTCTACAACTACACCTATTCGGCGACCTACCGCACGGCAACCCCCTATTATTTCAAGGTCGAGGACGGCAGTTCGCTCAACCCCGACGGCACGGCCAATCTCATCACCAACTCGATCGGCGACACGGGCACGACCTACCTGACCAGCACCGACGGCAACGGCGGCCACCGCCGCTACGCGCTGCAAGCCTCGCTGAACTACGCCCGCAAATTCGGCAAACACGACGTGGGAGCCATGTTCGTCTACCGCATGAACGAGAAGAAGAACAACATCGCCGGCACGAGCGAGGAGAACCTGCTGCCCTACCGCGAGCAGGGCATGGCGGGCCGCGTGACCTACGGATTCGACAACCGCTACCTGTTCGAGGCCAGTTTCGGCTACAACGGCTCGGAGAACTTCGCTCCCGGCAAACGCTGGGGTTTCTTCCCCTCGGCGGCGGCCGGCTGGGTGATCTCCAACGAGTCGTTCTGGGACGGCATCCGCAAGACGGTCAGCAACCTGAAGATCCGCGTATCGTACGGTCTGGCGGGCAACGACGCCTTGGGCGAGCGCTTCCCCTACCGCTCCATCGTGGCCATGGGCGAAGAATCGGGATTCTACTACAACTGGAACTCCCAGGGCAAAGGCCCGAAGATCACCACCTACGGCAACCCCAACGCGACGTGGGAGGAGGCCAAGAAACTCGACGTCGGTCTCGAACTGGGACTGTTCAACGCGCTGAACATCGAAGCCGCCTACTTCACCGAAGACCGTACGGGCATCTTCATGCGGCGCACCTCGCTGCCTTCGTCGACGGGCCTGCTGGGCGTTACGCCCTACGGCAATATCGGACGTGTGAAATCGCACGGCGTCGACCTTTCGGCCGTCTACAACAAGCAGTTCAACAAGGACTGGTCGCTGAGCCTGCGCGGCACGTTCACCTTCTCGCGCAACGAAGTGGTCGAGAAGGATGAAGGCGACCTGATGTACGACTACATGTCGGTCGTGGGACATCCGGTCAACGCCATCACCGGCGTGCTGGTCGCCGACGGGCTGTTCACCTCGCAGGAGGAGATCGACAACTCGCCCAAACAGCGGTTCGGCAACTACACGGTCGGCGACATCAAGTACCGCGACCTGAACGGCGACGGCATCGTCGACGGCAACGACGTGACGACGGCCGGCAGCCCGACCGTTCCCGAAATCCAGTACGGCATCGGCGCGACGGTGAAGTGGCGCAGGCTCGACTTCTCGTTCATGTTCCAGGGCGCATCCAACGTATCGCTGCGGATGTACAACATGCACCCGTTCTGCGACGCCTCGCACTTCGGCTACGGCATCACGCAGTACATCGCCGACAACCACTGGTCGGAGGACAACAACCGCGCCGACGCGGCCTATCCGCGCCTGACCTCGCAGTTAAGCTCCAACAACACCCAGAGTTCGACCTTCTACATCCACGACGCCAAATACCTGCGCCTGAAAACCGTGGAGCTGGGCTACACCATCAAGAAACTCCGCGTCTACCTGTCGGGCAACAACCTCTTCGTCATCTCCCCGTTCGACTACTGGGACCCCGAAAAGGGCGGCGGCCACGGCCTGTCCTACCCGTTGCAGCGGACGGCGAAAATCGGCGTTCAATACCAATTCTAATCCAAAAGAAGATACCGTTATGAAAAAAATAGCAATGGCGTTAGCCCTCCTTCTCGCGGCCGCATCCTGCGATTTCCTGGATGTCGTTCCCGAGGGCAGTCCCACGCAGGACGACATCTACAAGACCCAGGCCCAGGCCGAAAAGATGCTCTTCATGGTCTACGGCAAGTGCCCCGACCTGTTCCATGCGCAGGCCATGCCCGACCTGAGCGGCGGCGACGACCTGATTTCGAGTTACTACGGATCGGTGCGTTATTTCTCGTGGAAGAGCCTCGTATACGCCACCTCGCAGGAGTCCTCGACGAACACCTACTTCAACATGTGGGGAACGACCTCGGGACTTCCGACGGGCAACTACTCGTACAACATCTACGAAGGCATCCGTTATGCCTACAACTTCCTGAACAACATAGGTTCTGTTCCCGACATCTCGGAGGCCAACCTGCGCTACTGGTCGGGCGAGGCGCACTTCCTGATCGCCCACCTGCACCAGATCCTGCTGGAGTACTACGGTCCGATCGTACTGGCCCGGGAGGAGATCGACCTGAATGCGCCGGCCAGCAGCGTGAACGTGCCGCGCAGCACCTACGACGAGTGCGTCAATTTCATCGAGGAGGAGTTCCGCAAGGCCGCCGACATGCTGCCCGACTACTGGGGTCCCATCGCGTACGGCCGCGCCATCAAGGCCACGGCGCTGGCCTACCGCGCCCGCCTGCTGCTCTACGCCGCATCGCCGCTGGTGAACGGCAATTCGGAATTCTACGCCGATTTCGTCAACAAGGACGGCACGCACCTGATCAACCAGACCTACGACGCCGAGAAGTGGAAACGCGCGATGGACGCCGCCAAGGAGGCTATCGACTGCGTGGAGGCTTCGAAGGAAACGGGAGCCTACACGATGGACGACCGCCAACTGGGCCTCTCCGTGTCGAAAAGCACCAGCACGACCGACCCGTTCGAACTGGGGCGCGCCAACTACACCTACATCTTCACCGGCGACGGCAACGCGACACAGTTCTTGAACCAGAACGAGTACCTGATGAGCCTGAACAAGTCAGGCTCGATCACCTACACGCAGAAGCAGTTCGGCTGCCACCTGGCCAACAACTACACGAAGGTGTCGGGCGCCTACCGCGGCTATTTGTGCCCGACGTTCGAGGCCGTCCAGATGTATTACACCCGGAACGGACTTCCGTGGGAGGACGACCCCGAGACGAAGGACATCGACCCGCTGGCCTACAACAAGGCGGCCGGGACGGTCGAGATGCACCTCCACAAGGAGCCGCGCTTCTATGCGTCGGTGGGTTATGACCGGGGCACGTACCGCTTCAACGGCGGCAAAATGACCATCAAGGCGCACAAGGGCGAGCCGCAGGGCTTCACCGGCAGCTACGACAACGAATACCAGTCCTACAACGGTTATTTCTGCCAGAAATGGGTCAACGAACAGTCGAAGATGACGCTCAACTCAAGCGGAAACTACTCCGTCAGCACCTACATGAGCTACGTCTTCCCCTACATGCGCATCGCCGAGCTATACTTAAGCTACGCCGAAGCCGACTTCGAGTACGACGGCACGTTGAGCGACTACGGCTACGAGTGCCTGAACAAGATCCGCTCGCGCTGCGGCCTTCCGACGTTCCAGGAGTCGTGGAGCAGGGCCGGCGGCATCCCCTCGGGCCAGAAGCTGCGCGACATCATCCGCCGCGAGCGTTCGATCGAGTTCCTGATGGAGGGACGCCGTTTCCACGACATCCGCCGCTGGAAGATCGCCGAAGAGTGCCTGCGCCCCATCCCGAAGGCCTGGAACATCGAGGGCGACACGCCCGAGAAGTTCTACAAGCTGGTCGACATGAAGGAGAACGACACGCGCATCTTCACCACGCCGAAACACTACTGGCTGGCGATCCCCAACTCGCAGCTCAACATCAACGGCCAGCTGGTTCAGAATCCGGGTTATTAACCATTAGCGAAAAGAAACGACCATGAAAAAGCTATTTTTAGCGCTCGCGCTGTCGGCGGCAGCCTGCCTGGCCGGGTGCTCCGACAACGAAGAGATCGGATACGACATCGGCTCGAAAGTGCTGATCCCGAAAAACGGCCTGCAACAGGTCGCCCTGACGGCCGATGCCGCAGCGGTCGACTACGAGGTGTGGATCTACCGGAGCGGCTACAACGAAGGCGGTTCGACGGCCGCACTCTCGGTCGACGCCGAAGCGCTGGCCGCCTACAACAAGGCCAACGGTACGGCTTACGTGCTGATGCCCGAAGCCTGCTACAACCTCCCGACCGCCGCCGTGCGGCTCGACAACAACGCCCACACCGCGAAGATCGGCATTCGGATCGACGTCTCGGCGATCACGGCGGACAGTCGCTGCGTGCTGCCCGTTTCGGTCGGCAGTCCCGACACGGAGGTGAACGCGGCGGCCGCCACGGTGCTGATCTTCCCGGTCCGCCCCACGACGGAGAAGCCTGAAAACGACCAATGACCCGGCCGGATCAATCAACTGAAAAATTAACCACATAACCTTCCTAATATGAAAAAAGGGTTTTTATCGTTTTTTCTGTTCACGGCTTTCGCCCTGGCGCTCTGCCCGTCGTGCAAAGACGACGAGACGGCCGAATGGAAAAACGTCGCGTTCTCGGTAGCGTCCAACCTCGCCCCCGAAAACGGGACCATCCCCTACGAAGGGAGCACGGTCGTGTTCACCGTAACGACCGACGGCAAATGGACCTATGCGATAGACCAGAGCAAGACCGACTGGTTCACCCACCCCACCGTCGACGGCATGACGCTGGCGATTCTGATTCCGGAAAACACCGTGAGCAGGGAGCGCTCCGGCGTAGTCCGGTTCATCTCGGTCTCGGACCCCACGCTGGTCGAGGAGTTCACTATCACGCAGGAACCCGGACCCGTGCCGCCCGAAGCGCCGAAAGCCGACCTGCTCGACGTTGTCTTCCACGCCGACGGCACGGCCGAGGACGTATCGCCGCTCAAGAACGAGGTGCTCTCCTACCCCGGCACGGCGCTGACCTGCTATTACCACGACGTCTACAAGCGCATCGTGACCAACTACACGCACACCCCGGGGCAGGGTTCCCGCAAGGATTCCTATTACCGGGTGGACTACTACACGAACGAGACGTTCAAGCAGGGTCTGGACGACGGCCACACGCTGGAGGTCGTCCTGCGTTCGAACCGCAACGACGGCACGAAGGAGTACAAGCCCTTCTCGGCGCATGAAGCCGGCGGCACGGGTTTCCTGATCTGCAAGGAGGGCCAGGGAGGCCATCCGGCCTGCATCACGTTCCTGCCCAATGTGAGCACCACGGGCAAAAGCACGTGGCGCTGGGCGCAGAGCGACGTGACGCCCGAACCGGGCCGTTACTACCACGTCGTGGGCGTCTGGGACAAAACCGCCGAGAAAGCCTATATCTACGTGGACGGCCAACTCAAGGGCACGGCCGACGCTCCGGGCGAACTGATCCACGCCAAGGACGGCGCACGGTGGTTCGCGCTGGGCGGCGACTCGGCCGTAGGTTCGATGGGCAACGCATGGAACGGCGAAGTGGTTCTGGCCCGCGTCTTCGACGACGCGCTGACCGGGGACCAGATCGCCCTGCTCTACCAGGATGCGGCGTTCGCCGGCCAGACGCCCGTAGAATTCGCACTCTCGAACCTCGCCTACCTGACCAGGTGCGAGATCGGCGCAGGCTACACCTATACGATCTACGGCAACGGTTTCGCAGCCGGCGACAAGGTAAAGTTCACCTCGGCGGCCAACGTGACCGCAGCGTTCACGGCCGACGCCGCATTCACCGAAGCCTCCGGCGACAATACCCTTCAGTCGCTGGCAGTGACCCTCCCCGCAGGGATTCCCGCCGGAACGAGCCGGTATTTCATGACGCTCGTCCGCAACGGCAGCCAATACCCGATCGGCACGGTCGAATTCACCGTCTGCGACAATCCCTCCGTCTCGATGCCCCGGATCATCGCGCACCGCGGCCAGCATCAGGACGGCGTGGAGAATTCGACCGAGAATTCGATCGCTGCCCTGACCAACGCCCAGAAACTGGGCATCCACGGCGCCGAGTTCGACGTCTGGATCACCGACGACGACGTGCCGGTGATCAACCACAACGCGACGGTGGCAGGCAGCGACCTGCGGATCGAAGAGAGCGCCTATGCACAGATCAGGGACCTCACGCTGGCCAACGGCGAAAAACTGCCGACGCTTGACGCCTATCTGGAGCAGGGCGCCAAGGACGCTTCGATGAAACTGATCTGCGAAATCAAGACCCACAGTTCGGCCGCAAGCAACACGCGGGCCGTCAACGCCGTCGTGGCCGCCGTCAAGGCGAAGTCGATGGAGACGCGGGTCGATTACATCGCCTTCGACTACGAGGTCTGCAAGCAGCTCCGGGCGGCCATGCCCGCGGCCGGCGTACAGTATCTGGGCGGCGACAAGGCTCCTGCCGAAGTCGCGGCGGACAAGCTCTCGGGCATCGACTACCAGTATTCGACCGTGCTTTCGAAAAAACCCGAGTGGGTGACGGAAGCCCACGCCGGCGGAATCGAGGTCAACGCCTGGACGGTCAATTCGACGGCCGACATGATGGCCTGCATCGCGCTGGGTGTCGACTACATCACCACCGACAACCCCGCCACGCTGAAAAAACTGCTGGAGACACCGTTCGTCACGGCCCCGAAATAACCGCGGAGGCTCCGTTTCGGATTTCTGGATTCGCAGGCCGGACAATCGTCCGGCCTGCGTTCTTTGCGGAATCCGCGTTTTTTTATTAGTTTTATACCCGAAATCAACCTTATACGACAACCCTGCAATGAAGAAACTTTTGGTATTGGCATGGGCCGGCGCTGCGTTGCTGTCCGGCGGCATGCTCCGGGCGGAAAACATCCTCCTCTCGACCCGGAATTCCTCGCTGCTGCTGACGGCAGAAAAAGGCAAAACCCCTCTGTTCCAGTATTTCGGAGCGCGCGTCGCCTCGCCCGACGACATCCTCGCCAGCGGAGCGGCGTTCGGCGATGCGGCCTACCCGCAGTTCGGCGCCCAGTGTTACCGCGAAGTAGCCATTCAGGCGACGCACGGCGACGGTTCGATGTCGCTCGAACTGGCTGTCGAGTCGGTGTCGCGCGACCGCAGGGACGGCTCCGAAACCACCGCCATCGCCATGAAGGACAAGCACTACCCGTTTTTCGTGACGCTCTTCTACAAGACCTACGACGACTGCGAGGTGATCGAGACGTGGACCGAGATCAGCCACACGGAGAAGAAACCCGTGACGCTCTACCGGTTCGCATCGGCCTACATGCCCGTCCGCCGGGGCGACACGTGGCTGACGCATTTCCACGGCACATGGGGAGCGGAATGCTACCTCCACGAAGAACCGCTGACCGACGGCATGAAGGTGCTCAAGAACAAGGACGGCGTACGCAACACGCAGCGCGACAACCCCTCGCTGATGATCTCGCTCGACGGACGCCCCCGGGAGTTGACAGGCCGCGTCATCGGCGGCACGCTGGCCTGGGCCGGCAACTACCGCATCGCCCTGGACAACGACAACACCCACACCACGCACCTCTTCGCGGGCATCAACGAGGAGCAGTCGCAATACACGCTGCAACCCCGCGAGGTCTTCACGACCCCGGTATTCGCCTTCACGTTCAGCGACGAGGGCAAGAGCGGCGTGAGCCGCAACATCCACCGATGGGCGCGCCTCCACCGGCTCAACCACGGAACCGAGCTTCGCGACGTGCTGCTCAACTCGTGGGAGGGCGTCTATTTCAAGGTCAACCAGGAAGGCATGGACCGGATGATGGCCGACCTGGCGGACCTGGGCGGCGAACTGTTCGTGATGGACGACGGCTGGTTCGGCAACAAATACCCGCGCAACAACGGCGAGACGAGCCTCGGAGACTGGACGGTCTGCCGCGAGAAACTGCCGCAGGGCATCGAGGGTCTGACCGAGTCGGCCCGCAAACACGGCGTGAAGTTCGGCATCTGGATCGAACCCGAGATGACCAACACCCGGAGCGAACTCTATGAGAAGCATCCCGACTGGGTGATCCAGCAGCCCTACCGCGAAAACCGCAAGGGCCGCGGCGGCACGCAGCAGGTGCTCGATCTGTCGAACCCCGCGGTGCAGGAGTTCGTCTTCAGCGTGGTCGACCGTCTGATGACCGCGCATCCCGACATCGCCTACATCAAGTGGGACGACAACATGACGCTCTACAACTACGGCTCGACCTTCCTGCCGGCCGACCGGCAATCGCACCTCTACATCGAGTACCACCGCGGCATGGACAAGGTGCTGCGGCGCATCCAGGAGAAATATCCCCGTCTGGTGATGCAGTCGTGCGCCAGCGGCGGCGGCCGGGTCAACTATGGCGTCCTGCCCTACTACGATGAATTCTGGACCTCGGACAACACCGACGCCCTGCAACGCATCTACATGCAATGGGGCGTGTCGAACTTCTATCCCGCCGTGGCGATGGCCTCGCACGTGAGCGCCTCGCCCAACCACCAGACGGGCCGCAACGTTCCGCTCAAACTGCGCTTCGACGTGGCCATGTCGGGACGCCTGGGGCTGGAACTGCAACCCTCAAAGATGACCGGCAAAGAGAAGGAGTTCGCACGCAGGGCGATCGCCGACTACAAGGAGATCCGTCCCATCGTGCAGCAGGGCGACCTCTACCGGCTGATCTCGCCCTACGACAAGACAGGCTATGCATCGCTGATGTACGTCGCACCCGAAAAGGACCGCGCCGTCTGGTTCGTCTACAAGCTGGAGCACTTCCTCAACATGCCGTCGCCGGCCTTCCGCATGGCGGGTCTCGACCCCGGCAAACGCTACCGGATCACCGAACTGAACGTCGACGGGAAGCCGGTCCCGCAGGACGGCAAGACCTTCAGCGGCGCGTTCCTGATGGAGAACGGACTCGAATTCACGGTGGGCAAGGAATATGCGAGCCGCGTACTCGAACTCAAAGCGGTGGAGTAATTATCGGTCAGAAACGGCTGTCCGAAATCCGGGCCGCCCAACAAATCCCCGAAACGACGCCCGGTCCCGGGAGGTTCGTTTCGGGGATTCCGCATCTCTTTTCGCTCTTTTCCCTGCATATCCGCCGTTTCATCCGCCTCGCTGCAATTCCGGCGGCGGCGTTCTTCACACACAAAGGTTTTAACAAGGCATCCTGTCATTTAATTATGAATTATGAATTATGAATTATGAATTTTAGTTAACTTTGCGGATCGTAACGACTAAACATAACATATCGCCATGTACAGAACCCATACCTGCGGCTGCCTCCGGGCCTGCAACGTCAACCAAACCGTCACCCTGGCCGGATGGGTGCAGAAAGTGAGGAACCTCGGCGCCATGACCTTCATCGACTTGAGGGACCGCTACGGCATCACCCAGATCGTCGTCGAGGAACACTCCCCCGCCGAGGCGCGCGAAACGGTCTGCCGCGTGGGCCGCGAATGGGTCATCCAGGTCGTCGGCAAAGTCGTCGAGCGGCAGTCGAAAAACCCCAAAATGCCGACGGGCGACATCGAGGTCACGGCCGAGAAGGTGGCCATCCTGCACGAAGCCGAAGTGCCCCCCTTCACCATCGAAGAGGTCTCGGACGGCGGCGACGACCTGCGCATGAAGTACCGCTACCTCGACCTGCGGCGTCCGCCCCTGCAACGCAACATGATTCTGCGCCACAAGATGGCCCAGGAGATCCGCCGCTTCCTCTCCGACGAGGGATTCCTCGAGATCGAAACCCCCTGCCTGGTGGGTTCGACGCCCGAAGGAGCGCGCGACTTCGTCGTGCCGAGCCGCATGTCGCCCAACCAGTTCTACGCCCTGCCCCAATCGCCGCAGACGCTCAAGCAGCTGCTGATGGTCGCCGGCTACGACAAGTATTTCCAGATCGTGCGCTGCTTCCGCGACGAGGACCTGCGCGCCGACCGCCAGCCCGAGTTCACGCAGATCGACTGCGAAATGTCGTTCGTCGAGCAGGAGGACGTGCTCGAAATCTTCGAGCGCTGGGCCAAGCACATGTTCAGGCATGTGATGGGAATCGAGCTGACCGAGCCGCTGCGCCGCATGCCGTGGATCGAGGCGATGGAGAAATACGGTTCGGACAAACCCGACCTGCGCTTCGGCATGGAGTTCGCGGAGATCACCGACCTCGCCAAGGGGCACGGCTTCAGCGTATTCGACGAGGCCGAATACATCACCGGATTCGCCGCCACGGGCTGTGCCGCGTACACCCGCAAGCAGATCGACTCGCTGACGGAGTTCGTCAAGCGGCAGCAGATCGGCGCCAAGGGCCTCGTCTGGATTCGCGTCGCGGAGGACGGCGTGAAGTCGTCGATCGACAAGTTCTACTCCCCCGAGGAGGTGCGCGCCATGGCCGAGCGCTGCGGCGCTGTGGCCGGGGACATGGTCTTCATCCTCTGCGGCAAGAAGTTCAAGACGCTGACGCAGCTGTGCGCCCTGCGCCTCGAAGTGGCCCAGCAGCTGGGGCTGCGCGACCCGCAGAAGTTCGCCCCGCTGTGGGTGGTGGACTTCCCGCTGTTCGAGTGGGACGACGAGACGCAGCGTTACTACGCCGTGCACCACCCCTTCACCTCGCCCAAGCTCGAGGATGTGCAATACCTCGACAGCGACCCGGGCCGCGTGCGCGCCAACGCCTACGACTTCGTCTGCAACGGCACGGAGATCGGCGGCGGTTCGATCCGTATCCACGACTCGAAGTTGCAGGAGAAGATGTTCGAACTGCTGGGCTTCACGCCCGAGGAGGCGCAGAAGCGCTTCGGCTTCCTGATGAACGCCTTCAAGTACGGAGCGCCCCCTCACGGCGGCCTTGCGTTCGGTTTCGACCGTCTGTGCTCTTTGTTCGGCGGCTCGGAGTCGATCCGCGACTACATCGCCTTCCCGAAGAACAACGCCGGCCGCGACGTGATGCTCGACGCCCCGGGCTACATCGACCAGACGCAGCTCGACGAGTTGTATCTGCAACTGCGCAAGCCGGAGGAGTAATAAATTAGAATGCAACAAAAAAAAGAGGCTGTCTATAGACGACAGTCTCTTTTTTCATTCAAATTTCATTAGCTCGCTCTTTTGTTAACAAATCAGAATTAATACTATCCTCGTATAATATTATTATTCGACAGTCATTTGCCATGCGAATCTCAACACATCCAATATCCATCCTATCTTTTATATACACAAACACCGTTCTATAAACACACCGATCAGACCGCAAGGCAAATAACTCATGTCCATCACCCTCTCTCCATGGCGACTTAAACTCTTTCTGATCAAGGATAGGAGCACCATATTTTTTCGTGTAAACATCCACCAAGTCGTCATATATTCTTTTAATGAGGCTCCATGTGTCATATGTCGATTTGAACAAAACCCCGACTTGCCATACGGTATTCGTAATGGGTGTATCATAAATAAAAACATAACTATCCCGGCCTATAAATGTACCAGATAAAATATCGTCATCTACATACACATATCCTTGGCGCTGCAATTCTTTCACAAATTCCTGTTTGCTGCCATCTATCGGCAGACCTTTGAACGTCAAATGTTCCGTTTGCGCATAGGACAGCACACAAAACAACGAGGAACAAATCGTCAGCAATAACTTTTTCATAATCGAGGCTTTTCAGCCACCCGCACCCCGGCGGCATAAACAAAAAAGAAAAGCGTGGTGCCGAAGCCCATTTCAGAATCGTAGGTCGTAGGATACCTTGCAAGATAAAATAAGCGACAGCTCCCACGCCTATACCCGCAGAATACGGATACGACGCGGCAAGATGTTTGCCTATTCCTCTCTTGCAATGAATTTCCGCCGCCTCCCACGAGGAGCGGGACTTACACTTTCCGTGTTTGTCAGTATGTTCGACAAATATAGGATTATTTTTTGAAAATTTCCTATCTTTGTTCCTAATAAATCGAACATGCCATGCCGAACATTCCTTTAGCCGAACGACTGCGCCCCCGCACGATAGACGAATATATCGGGCAGGAGCACCTCGTGGGCAAAAACGGGGTGTTCCGCAAGTTCTTCGAGACGGGCAACGTCCCGTCGTTCATCCTCTGGGGACCTCCGGGCGTGGGCAAGACCACGCTGGCGAAGATCGTCGCCACGCAGTTGGAACGCCCGTTCTTCACCCTCTCGGCCGTCACGTCGGGCGTGAAGGACGTGCGCGAGGTGATCGAGTCGGCGCGCAAGCAGCGGTTCTTCGACCAGAAGGCCCCGCTGCTGTTCATCGACGAAATCCACCGCTTCAACAAATCGCAGCAGGATTCGCTGTTAGGGGCCGTCGAACAGGGCGTCTTCACGCTCATCGGCGCGACGACCGAAAACCCCTCGTTCGAGGTGATCTCGCCGCTCTTGAGCCGCTGTCAGGTCTACATCCTCAAGTCACTCGAAGACAAGGACCTGCAAACGTTGCTCGACCGTGCCCTGACGACCGACACCGAGCTGAAAGAGCGCGACATCGAGGTCACGGAAACCGGCGCGCTGTTCCGCTTCTCGGGCGGCGACGCGCGCAAGCTGCTCAACATCCTCGAAATCGTCGTCGGGGCCACTGACGGCAAGGTGACGATCACCGACCGGTACGTCACCGACTGCCTCCAGCAGAACATCGCCCTCTACGACAAGAACGGCGAACAGCACTACGATGTCATTTCGGCCTTCATCAAATCGGTCCGCGGCAGCGACCCCAACGCCGCGATCTACTATCTGGCGCGGATGCTGGCCGGGGGCGAGGAGCCGCGGTTCCTGGCCCGGCGTCTGGTGATCCTGGCCTCGGAGGACATCGGGCTGGCCAATCCCAACGCCCTGCTGCTGGCCAACGCCTGCTTCGACACGGTGCACAAGATCGGCATGCCCGAGGCGCGCATCACGCTGGCCGAGACGACGATCTACCTGGCCACCAGCCCCAAGAGCAATTCGGCCTACATGGCCATCAACAAGGCGATGTCGCTGGTCGAGCGCGACACCACGAACCGTCCCGTGCCGCTGCACCTGCGCAACGCCCCGACCCGCCTGATGGACAAGGCGGGCTACGGCAAGGGCTATAAATACGCCCACGACTACGCGGGGCATTTCGCCGAGCAGGAGTTCCTGCCCGAGAGCCTTTCGGGCACGAAGTTCTACGAACCCGACACGCAGAACGCCGCCGAGGCCAAAATCGCCGAACGGATGGCGCAGCTGTGGAAAGAGAAGTACCAATGAAACGCATCGGCATTATATCCGACACCCACGGAACCTTCGACGACACGCTCCGCGAATTTCTGAAAGACGTGGACGAAATCTGGCATGCGGGCGACATCGGCTCGATCGAGCTGGCCGACCGGATCGCCGCATTCAAGCCGCTCCGCGCCGTGAGCGGCAACATCGACGGCGGCATGACCCGCCGCGTCTATCCCGCGTTCCAGGCCTTCGAGTGCGAGCGGGTGCAGGTGCTGATGACCCACATCGGAGGTTATCCCCGCCATTACGACCCGCGCGCCGTGCAGAAAATCCAGTCCGTGCACCCGAAACTCTTCATCGCCGGGCATTCCCACATCCTCAAAGTCATCTACGATCCCGTCTACGACCTGCTCCATGTCAACCCCGGAGCCGCCGGGGAGTTCGGCTTCCACAAGGTCCGCACGGCCGTACGCCTTACGATCGACGGCGCGGAGATGCGCGACATGGAGGTCGGCGAGTGGCCCCGCAACTGAAAACCCGGCGGGCGGAGAGCTAAAACCGACTGTCCGGGAGAGCCTTTTCCGTCACAAAATCACCCGAAATAAAATTTTATACCCCAAAAGGCCGGAAATGCATTCCGGGCGGATTTCGGTGATCGTCAGCGAAATATCCGAAACATTCCGGCAAGTCGCGTCATAAAAAAGCCGATTCTATACATTTCCGTCCGGAAACACTCCGATAAAGCCCGCAAGATATTGGAAGTCAGCCGGTAAACCCGATGCCTTGGGGCTGCTCCGAAAATGCCCGTCCGACGGAAAGGCCTCTGCGTCAGCCACCAAAGTTCAGACACTAAACAAAAACGGCCGCATAATAATCACATACGCGCTCTCGTTAGTATGGCGAATTCATAACGACGACGCAACATGCAACCAAAAATTTCGAAAACGTTGGAGGGCATCATCGCCCGTTCGGCATTCAACACGACGAAGGCGGGAATGACGCATTCGCTCAAGGACTTCCTCACGCTGGAACTGCTCCGCGAAGAGGGGTCGCTCGCCTACCAGCTTTTATCCTCCCGGCTCAAGGACTGGGAGCTTTATCAGGTGCGCCTGCGCATCGAACGCGAGGTAATCAGCGCCAAACAGCAGGAGACCCGGTCGCCCGAGGAGTATTACCGCGACTTCACCGAGGAACTGCTCGCAATGCCGGGCGTCGCCCGGAGCGTGTCGACGGCCCACGCGCTGCTGGCCATCATCAGCGACCGTTCGACGGCGACCGCGCGCGTACTGGAGATGTACGGCGTGACGGCCGACAGCGTGTCCGGAGACCTGCAAAAATTCGCCGTGGGCGACGACTTCCGCACCGAAGTGCAGGTTCACATGCTCGACTTCGGCGAGGAGAACAGGAACGAGGAGAAAGGCCCGGCCCACCTGCTGGACAAGTTCGGCGTGAACCTTACGCGGCTGGCCCGCGAGGGGAAGATCGACCCGATCATAGGCCGCGAGCAGGAGATCGAACGCGTGGTGCAGATCCTCTCGCGCCGCAAGAAAAACAACCCGATCCTGATCGGCGAGGCCGGCGTGGGCAAGAGCGCCATCGTCGAAGGGCTGGCGCTGCGCATCGCGCGCGGCGAAGTGCCCTACACCATCGCCGACAAAACGCTCTTCTCGCTCGACGTCTCGTCGCTCGTGGCGGGCACGAAGTTCCGCGGCGAGTTCGAGGAGCGCATGCAGCAGCTTCTGGACGAACTGCGCAAAGCCAAGGACACGATCATCTTCATCGACGAGATACACACCATCGTGGGCGCCGGCTCCACGCAGGGCAGCCTCGACACGGCCAACATCCTCAAACCGGCCCTCGCGCGCGGCGAACTGCAAACCATCGGCGCCACGACGCTCGACGAGTACCGCGAGAACATCGAGACCGACTCGGCCCTCGAACGCCGCTTCCAGAAGGTGGTGATCGAGCCGACGACACCCGAGCAGACGCTCCAGATCCTGCGCAACATCGCGCCCCACTACGAGCGCCACCACAAGGTGCACTACACCGAGGAGGCGTTGCAGGCCTGCGTGACGCTCACCGGGCGTTACGTCACCGACCGCTATTTCCCCGACAAGGCCATCGACGCGCTGGACGAGGCCGGCTCGCGGGCGCACCTGCAATCGGCACGCGAACCGGAGGAGCTGCGGGCCATGAAGACGGCGCTCAGCGACGCCAAACGCGAACGCCGCGAAGCGGTCGAGGCGCTGGTCTACGAGAAGGCCGCCTCGGCGCGCATGCGGGAAATCGCGCTGCGCTCGAAGTTGGGCGAGAGCCGCGCCGAATGGAAGCGCTCGCTCGAAAGCAACCCCGTGGAGATCACCGCAAGGCATATCCAGGAGGTGATTACCGCCATGACGGGCATCCCTGCGGAGCGCGTCTCGGACGGCGAGATGATCCGTCTGCAAACCCTGCGCGAACACCTCGCCAAGCGTGTCGTGGGACAGCAGGAGGCCGTGGAGAAGATTTCGCGCACCATCCGCCGTTCGCGCGCCGGACTGAAGGACGAAAACCGCCCCATCGGCGTCTTCCTCTTCGTCGGGCCCACGGGCGTCGGCAAGACGCTGCTGGCCAAGGAGGTGTCGAAATGGCTGTTCGACGAGCGCCGCGGGCTGATCCGGATCGACATGAGCGAATACGGCGAAAAACACAACGTGGCGCGCCTGATCGGCTCGCCCCCGGGATACGTCGGTTACGGCGAAGGAGGCCAGTTAACGGAGGCCGTGCGTCGTCAGCCCTACGCCGTGGTGCTCTTCGACGAGATCGAGAAGGCCCATCCCGAGGTCTTCAACGCCATGTTGCAGATCTTCGACGAAGGACACCTCACCGACGGCTCGGGACGCAAGGTCGACTTCCGGAACACGATCATCATTATGACCTCGAACGTGGGTTCGCGGGCCGTGGTCCGGAAATCGGTGCAGGTGGGTTACAGCACCACCTCGAAGAGCGCCGTGGCCGACCGGACGCCCCAGAGCGAGTACTGCAAGGCTCTGGAGCACACCTTCGCCCCGGAGTTCCTCAACCGCATCGACGACATCGTGCTGTTCCGCACGCTGGAGATCGCCGACGTGGAACGGATCGTCGACCTGGAATTGCAGGGGCTGATGGCCCGCACGGGCAGGCTGGGCTACAAGGTGAAGATCACCGAAGGGGCCAAACGCCGGCTGGCGGCCATGGGCTACGAGTCGCGCTACGGCGTGCGTTCGCTCAAGCGGACGCTGATGGACAACGTCGAGGAACCGCTCTCGACGCTGATCATCGACGGCAAGCTCCACGAGGGCGACACCGTGATCGTGGAGTCGGACAAGGGCCGCGGCGTAAAACTGCGCGTGGCATAACCGACCGCTCGCAGAGAGGGACCGGGATCGTTTCCCGGCCCCTTTTCGCATTTTTCCGGCAGGAAAGGATGCGATATTTTCCATTTTTCCTAAATTTGTGCGAATATTTCATACCTCTTCAGAGAAACCGAATGCGTCCGATTTCTCTGAAAACCCTCTCCGGGGCCTTGTTTATAACCCTCTGCGCCGCGACGACGGCGTTCGCAGCAACCACTGAAGCCGACAGCCTGTCCGCAGCGCTGTCCCGGGCGCGCACGCCCGCCGAACGGGAGCAGACCTATGTCCGGCTGGCCGACCTCTGCGCCGACAGCACGGCGCTCGCCGTCCTCTACTGGGAAGCCGCACTCACCGAAGCCGCCGGAGCCGGAGACGACTACGGATGCCGGGAGGCGCTGGACCGGCTCGTGCAGGGATTCTCGGCGAAGCAGCCCGAACGGGCTTTGGAGTACGTCCGCCTTGCGGACAGCCTCCTGCCCGACCGCCGCTTCGCGCTGTTCCGTGCATCGCTCAACGCCTTCTGGCTCTGGAAGCAGATGTCGGTGGCCAACTCGTTCGAGGCGATCGACCGCGCGCAGGCGGAGTTCCGCGAGCGGCAACCGGGCAGCCTCACCCCCGAGGAGGAGATCGAATGGGAATTCCTCACGGGACTCTCCATCGACTATTCGTCGATCGCCACCGAAGCCTACGGCAACATTCCCCAGGCCATCCCCTATGTGGAGCAGGCTCTCGCCAAGCTCGAAAAATACCCGCTGGAGGAACGCGTTCACTTCGAAAAACTCTGCCGCGAGGAACTTGCAGACATCTATCTCTACGCCGACGATCCGCGCGCCGCCGGTCAGATCGGCCGGTGCATCGACCTGCACCGCGCGTGGGTGGCTGCCGACAAACGTTTCGAACGCCCCCGCCGCGACTCGGCGGAATACCTGATGCGGTCCTACGGCAAGATGGTCTTCCTGGGCGGCCTCCTCACCCGGGAGGAGGTGGACGGCTACTACGACAAATGCATGGAGCTGGCGCGCGGGCGCGGCGACCGCGAGGAGATATACAACACCAGCGCCCGTTATTACCGGGACAGGGGCGACTACGAGCGGAGCACGGCCTACATGGATTCGCTGCTGACCCACTACGCCGAGACCGGCAAAAAGGCGGATCTCGGCTCCATCTACATAGCGCAGTCGCACCTGTATGAAAAGGCGGGCGATTACGCAAAAGCCCTCGAAGCCATGCGGAAAGGCAACGACTTCCGCTACCACAGCCGCATGGACCAGGCGCAGAGCAAGCTGGCCGAGATGCAGGCGCTCTACGACGTCAACCGCCTCGAACTCGAAAAGTCCCGGCTGGCCGACCGCAACAAACTCTTCCTGCTTGTCGCCGGCGGCATCGTGCTGCTGCTCGCCGGCTGGGCCGCCTACCAGCAGGCGATGGTCCGGCGGCTGAAGCTGGCGCGCACGCAGTTCATGGCAGCCAGCGAAGAGGCGCAGCGCCAAAGCCGCCGCGCCCAGGAGAGCGAAAAAATGAAGACCGCCTTCATCAACTCGATGTGCCACGAGATACGCACGCCGCTGAACGCCATCAACGGCTTCTCCGAACTGCTGCTCACGGAACAGAAGCCTGCGGCCCGGCAGGCTTTTCAGGCCGAGATCTGGAAGAGCACCACGGCCCTGACCGCCCTGCTGGAGAACATGCTCGAACTCTCGCAGCTCGTCAGTTCCGAAAGCCCGCTCCCGGTCGCCCAGACCGACATCCGCCTGCTCTGCGCCGAACGGCTGGAGCTGCAAAAGCAGCTCGGCGACAATCCGGCGGTCGAATACGTCAACGAAGCGGGAACGGAGATCGAGATACCCACCAATGCCTTCTACCTGACGCGCGTCGTCGACAACCTGCTGCATAACGCCGCCAAGTTCACCGCCGCAGGACGCATCACGCTCCGTTGCCGCAACGACGAGCCCCGGCGCACGTTGCAAATCAGCGTCAGCGACACGGGCATCGGCATCCCGCCCGAAAAGCAGGAGTGGGTGTTCGAACGCTTCACCAAGGTCGACCCCTTCAAACCCGGTTCGGGCATCGGGCTTTACCTCTGCCGCCTGATCGTCACCCGCCTCGGGGGCGACATCCGCGTCTGCCCCGAATACAGCGGGGGCTGCTGCATCCGCATCGAACTGCCCTACTGATCCGCACCGCGGGCACTTTCGCAGCCCCTTCCGGCGCTTTTTCCGCCCCGGGAGGGGTTTGTGAATTGCAATCCCGGCGGAAATGGCTATCTTTGCACCTCAATACCCGAATCGAATGTACAGTTTCGCAACATACAAAGAGCAATACAAAGCCAACCTGCGGCTGGCGCTGCCCATGGTGCTGACACAGCTGGGGCAGATCCTCACGCAGGTCGCCGACAACCTGATGGTCGGCCGCTACGGAGGCAGCGACCCCACGCCGCTGGCCGCCGTGTCGTTCGGCGGCGCCGTCTTCTTCATCCTCTTCATCGCCGCCATCGGCATCGCACTGGGCATGACGCCTCTCGTGGGCGAACTCTACGCGCAGGGCGACCGCGAGAAATCGTCGGGACTGCTCCAGAACGGCATTCTCTTCTACGGACTGCTGGGCGTGGCGATGGCCGCCGTGCAGTACGCCGTCATTCCGCTGATGTACCACCTCGGCCAGCCCGCCGAAGTGGTCGACATGGCCATCCCCTATTACAGGATGCTGGTGTGGAGCATGCCGTTCATCATGCTGTTCTTCACCTTCAAGCAGTTCCTAGAAGGCGTGGGCAACACGAAGGTCGAGATGTTCGTCACGATCGCGGCCAACCTCGCGAACATCGGCTTCAACTGGGTGTTCATCTACGGCCGCTACGGATTTCCCGAGATGGGCGCCGAGGGCGCGGGCCTGGGCACGCTGATGTCGCGCATCATCGCCCCGATGCTGATGATCGGCTACTTTTACAGCCGCAGCAAATACCGCGTCTATCTCGAAGGCTTTTCGCCGCGCAACTACTCGTGGGCGTCGGTCAGACAACTGCTGCACATGGGCCTGCCGATCTCGATGCAGATGTTCCTCGAAGCCTCGGCCTTCGTCGGCACGGGAATTATGATGGGGTGGTTCAACAAGGAGACGATGAGCGCCAACCAGATCGCCACGACCATCGGCAACTGCGCCTTTATGATCGTCATGTCGATCGGCGCGGCCACCACCATCCGCGTGTCGCACTGCTACGGCGCGCGCGACATCAGCCAACTGTCGCTCGCGGCCAAGGCGTCGTACCACCTCGTGCTGGCGTGGAACGCCCTCGCAGCGCTGGTTTTCATCACGATGCGCAACGTGATCCCGACCTTCTTCACCACCAACGCCGAGGTGATCGCCATCGCCTCGAACCTGATGGTCTTCGCTGCGCTCTACCAACTGTCGGACGGCATCCAGAACGTCTCGGTGGGTATCCTGCGGGGCATTCAGGACGTGAAGATCATCATGCCGATCGCCTTCGTCTCCTACTGGCTGCTGAACCTCCCGGCGGGCTACCTGTTCGGTTTCACGATGGGCATGGGTCCTTCGGGGCTTTTCCTGGGCTTCTCGTTCGGACTGTCGGCCGCAGCCGTGATGATGATCGTGCGCATCCGCCGCAGCATCAGCCGTTTGCATGCAAACGGGAATTCACAATCCACAATTCGCAATTCATAAATTCAGTTTGCAGGCATAGTTCCCGAATAAGCCAAAATTGTGAATTCTGAATTCTGAATTGTGAATTATTTTGTATCTTTACGCAAATTATACCCAATCATGGATACCGAAAAACGACATACGGGCGCCTGCAAACCCGAAGTGGGCCGCGGGTGCGCCTTTTGCAACTGCGGCTCGGAGCCGGAAGCCAAACTCTGCGACGGGTGCTTCAAGCTCCACGAAACGGCCTGGCTCGACGAGTACCCGGTCAACATGCCGAGCGACATCGTCGAGGTGCGTTTCAAGAACACCCGCCGTTCGTTCTACCAGAACGTCAACAACCTCGACCTCAAACGGGGCGACATCGTGGCCGTCGAAGCGTCGCCGGGCCACGACATCGGCGTCGTGTCGCTCACGGGCGACCTGGTGGCGCGCCAGATGCGCCGCACGGGATTCAACCCCTACAACGGCGAATACAAGAAGATCTACCGCAAGGCCAAACCCTACGATATCGAAAAGTGGCAGGAGGCCATCGCGCTGGAGCACGAGACGATGATCGCCTCGCGGCAGATCGCCGCCGACATGGGCCTGAACATGAAAATCGGCGACGTGGAGTATCAGGGCGACAAGATCAAGGCCATCTTCTACTACATCGCCGACGAGCGCGTGGACTTCCGCGAACTGATCAAGGTCTTCGCCGAACGGTTCCACATCCGCATCGAGATGAAGCAGATCGGCGCCCGCCAGGAGGCCGGACGCATCGGCGGACTGGGCGCCTGCGGCCGCGAACTGTGCTGCGCGTCGTGGATGTCGAGCTTTTCGAGCGTCACGACCGGAGCCGCGCGCGTGCAGGACATTTCGCTCAACCCCCAGAAGCTGGCCGGGCAGTGCTCGAAGCTCAAGTGCTGCATGATGTACGAATACGACACCTATGTCGACGCCCGCAAGGAGTTCCCGCGCCTGCGCGAACCGCTCCAGGCTGCCGAAGGCGAATGGTTCTGCGTCAAGAGCGACGTGCTGGCCGGAACGATGACCTTCTCTTCGTCGAAGGACGCGATGGCCAACGTCACCACGCTGCCCGTTTCGCGCGTGCGGGAGATCATGGCGCTGAACCGCCAGGGCAAGAAGGTCGAACGGTTGCAGGACGCCGACGACATCCGCCCGGAGATCGAGGAGCCGACCTACCGTTCGGAGGAGGACAGCATCACCCGCTTCGACCAGGCCAAACGCCGCAAGCGCGGCGGCCGCAACAACAAGGGCCGCGGCGAGCAGGGACGCCCCGCAGGGCAGAACGGACAGACGCCGCAGGAGTCCGGCGGAGAGACCCGCCAGCCGCGTGAAGGACAGCCCGGCCGTCCCGACAGGCAGCCGCGCCGCAACGACCGTCCGCGCAACGGAGGCAACGGAGGGGAGCGTCAGAACGGCGGCAACGGCAGCAACGGCGAGCGTCTGCACAACGGCCGCGGCGACAATAACCGAGGCGAAAACAACAGCCGTGAACCCCGCGAGAACAACGGCCGCGAACCCCGTGAAAACAACGGAGGCGGCCGTGAGGGCGGAAACCGCAGCCGCAACAACCGCAACCGCCGCCGCGGAAACGGAAACGGAAACGGAAACGGAAACAACGGCGGAAACGCCCCGGCCGGCAATAACGGCAACGGAGGCGGCAGCGAAGGCGGCAATAACGGCGGAACGCATCAAAACCAATAGCGCGGTGAAACGCTCGGCAGGGCATATCGCGGCCGTGGCGGCCGCGCTTCTGGCCGGAAGCTGCGTCTCGCCCCACCAGTCGGCGGTCACCGACGTCAACCCCGCCCGGTGGGACTCGCGGGCCGAAATCCGCCTGCCGAACGCAGACACCGTGTCGCTGCGCGACGCCGTGATCTTCCTGCGCTGCAACGACCGCTTCGCGGAGGACACGTTGACGGTCCGCATCGCCACCGTAACCCCCGATTCGCTCCGCTTCGGGGAGTGGTTCCTGCTCGTCATCCCGCACCCGAAAGGTCCCGCGGCCCTGATGCGCGAGGCAGCGATCCCCTACCGCCGCCGAATCCGCCTCACGCAGCACGGCGACTACCGCTGCTCGGTCACGCCGGTCCGCCCCGTCCGCGGGGTCGAAGCCGTCGGCGTCGACCTGCAGCAAAGCAGATAACCGAAAACACATTACCGTCCTGCCGGCCCCGCAGTCCGGCGGAACAACAGACCACTATGGGCAAAGACAAGCTCCGCAGGTTCCGCGAGAACCTGACTTTCGAATGTTTCGTGCAACCCGAATTCGACGAGGTGTTCCACCGCGACCACCCGCTGAAAGGGAACTGGAACCGTGATTTCTTCCGCAACGACAATCCCATCGTACTGGAACTGGGCTGCGGCAAGGGCGAATACACCGTCGCGCTGGCTCAGCGCGACCCGCAGCGCAACTACATCGGCATCGACATCAAGGGCGCACGCATGTGGCGCGGCGCGAAGACCGCCACGGACCGCAGGATGCACAACGTAGGCTTCCTGCGCACACGCATCGAGTTCATCGACGCGCTGTTCGCCGAAAACGAAGTGTCCGAAATCTGGATCACCTTCCCCGATCCGCAGCTCAAGACCCGGCGGGCCAAGAAACGTCTCACCTCGCCGCTCTACCTGGCCTGTTACGCCCGCCTGCTCCGGCCCGACGGGTGGATCAACCTCAAGACCGACTCCAAGCACCTCTACGCCTACACGGGCGAGGTCATCCGCCATTACGGGCTGACTTGCGAGGTCTCCGAACCCGACATCTACGGTTCGGGGTTCGCCGACGAGGTGCTTTCGGTCAAGACGGCTTATGAAACCCGCTTTCTCGAAATGGGACTTCCGATCACCTACACGCGCTTCGCGCTGGACGGCCGGCACGAATTCCCGTGGTTCGACTGGGAGGAGGACGACAAGGAGGAGAAAGACAACGAGGCCGAACGGCAGCTACGATAGTCTCGCTCCCAGCTCCGGCCTCTCCGACCAGGCCTCTCCACCTTTCTTATAAACATAGGTATTAATTATTTCGGGCTTATCTACTAAATTTTTAGATCGAAAATTTGTTTTACTAAAAATTTAGTAGTAATATTGTGTCGTAAACCCGAAACAACACGACCTATGAATACCAAGATTACGGAACTGACTCGCGGCGAGGAGGAGATCATGCAGATTCTCTGGCGTCTGGGCGACGCGGTGGTCAACGACATCATCGCCCGGACCGACGAACCCCACCCCAAGTACACCACCGTCGCCACGTTTCTCAAGATTCTGGAGAACAAGGGCTTCGTCAGCCATACGGCCGAGGGCAAGAGCCACCGCTATTTTCCGCTGATCGGCCGCGAGGAGTATGCCCGCGGCGTCATGTCGTCGATGCTTTCCAGCTATTTCGACGGCTCGCTGGCCCAACTGGTGTCGTTCTTCTCGCGCCATGAAAACATCTCCGCCCGGGAGATGGATGAAATTCTCGAAATCATGCGCAACGCCAAAAAATAACCGCCGTGAAAACCCTCGCCATCTACGCCCTCGAAGTGCTGGCTTGCAGCGGCGTGCTGCTGGCGGCCTACGCCATACTGCTCGAACGGCACGTGCGGTTCGGCTGGTGCAGGGCCTACCTGCTCGCATCGACCCTCCTGGCGGCGGTCATTCCGCTGCTGCGCATCCCCGTCTGGCCGGGCAAGGTGATCGAGGTCGCCCCGACGGTCGCACTGCCCGCGGCCGAATGGACCGCCGAGGTGGTCGAAGAGGCGGCTCCGGCCGTCACGCCCGAAGCGATATGCCTGGCGGTATACCTGATCGGGGTCGGGCTGGTCGCGGGCGTCATGCTGTGGCAGGTCGTGCGCATCCGCCGGCTGCGGCGCGGTGCGGCGATCACCCGCACGGAGCGTTTCACGCTCGTGCGCACCCCGCAGCGGATCGCGTCGTTCTCGTTCTTCCGCTCGATCTACCTCTGGGACCAGATCCCGGCCGGAGAGTTGCAGGCCATCGTAGCCCATGAGGCGAGCCACGTCGCCCACCGCCACTCCGCCGAGCGCGTGGCGATGGAATGCATGAAGGCCGTGCTGTGGTGGAACCCCTTCGTATGGCTCGCCGCACGGCGGCTCACCGAAGCCGAGGAGTTCGAAGCCGACAGCGACGTGCTGGCCGAAGGGTACGACATCGAACATTACATGAAAACCATATTCAGGCAGCTATTCGGTTATAGTCCGGAAATAGCCAACGGGCTGCGGGATTCCTTAACCAAAAAACGCTTTAAAATGATGACAACGAAAACTTCCGGCAGGCACTCCCTGCTGCGGCTGGCGGGAACGCTTCCCGCCGTGATAGGACTCCTGTGCGCTTTCTCGCTGACCACGCGCGCCGCCGAGGTCCGGATTGCAGAAACCGAAAAGGCCCCGGCCGACGAAACGGCGTCCCAGGACGCAACGAAGAAAAAAGTCTCCGTAACCGTCTTCCAGAACGGCCAGCCGCTTCCGGGCGCAATCGTACTGATCAGCAGATCGAACGTCGGAACCGTGACCGGCAAGGAGGGCACGGCGCAGATTTCAGCGGCTCCCGGCAATGAACTTGTCATCTCCTACGTCGGCTGCCAGACCCGGAAAGTCCGCGTCTCCGACAAATCCGGCGCAGAGAGTTTTGAAATCACCTTGGAGACCGAGAGCAACAAGCTCGACCCCGTCAGCGTAACCCTCGGCGACCAAAAAACGCCCGCGCCCCAAAGCGCCGCAGGAGCCGAAAAGGAGCGGAAAGCCAAACCGCTCTATATCGTCGACGGCGTCGAGCGGACGAACATCGACGACATCGCCCCCAATACGATCGAACGGATCAGCGTCCTCAAAAATCAGTCCTCCACCGCAGTGTACGGTTCGCGGGGTAAAAACGGCGTGATCGTGATCACCACCAAAGGCGCAGCCAAACCGGCGGCTGACGAAGCCGTTTTCAACGAGAAACCCGGATCGGTCGAAATCGCCTCCGCGTCCACGGAAGACATGCCGTTTCTGATCGTCGAAAAGATGCCTTCGTTCCGCGGCGGCGACCTCAACGACTTCCGCGCGTGGGTGCAGGAGCACCTCCAATACCCCGCCGAGGCCGTGGAACGGAACATTCAGGGCCGCGTGGTCGTGACGTTCACCATCGAAAAGGAGGGTTCGGTAAGCAACATCCTGGTATTGCAATCGCCCGACAAACTGCTTGCCGACGAGGCCCGCCGCGTGATCGCCTCCTCGCCCGCCGGAGCATGGACGCCCGGCGAGCAGCGCGGAGAGAAGGTGCGCGTGAAATATACGCTGCCCGTCGATTTTTACCTCCAAGGCAGCGGGGACAAGTTCTCCGAACGGCCTGAAAAGCCCCAAGGCAGTCGCGACGGAATCCTCGTCGTGGGCTACGGCGCAACCCAAAAATAACCCCCTTCTTACCATCAGCGACGGGCGGCGTCCACCCCAAGTTCAGCGGATGCCGCCCGTTTTTTGCCCTGCCCGCCGAAATCCGCCGCAAAAACACGGCATTCCGGGAACTTTTTACTACATTTACACGACTTTAACCGCTCGTAACATGGATGTAAAGATAGCCCCCGACTGGAAGGAACTCCTCGCCCCGGAGTTCGAAAAACCCTATTTCGCGCAGCTCACGGAGTTCGTACGGCAGGAATACGCCTCGCGGCGCATTTTCCCGCGCGGCAGCAACATCTTCCGCGCCTTCGACAAATGCCCGTTCGACCGCCTGAAAGTGGTCGTCATCGGCCAGGACCCCTATCACGGTCCCGGACAGGCCAACGGGCTTTGTTTCTCGGTCGCGGACGGAGTTCCCTTCCCGCCCTCGCTGCAAAACATCTTCAAGGAGGTCTCCGACGACACCGGCACGCCCATACCGTCTACGGGCAACCTCGACCGCTGGGCCGAACAGGGAGTGCTGCTGCTCAACGCCGTGCTCACGGTCCGCGCCCACGAAGCCGCGTCGCACGCCGGCCGCGGCTGGGAGACCTTCACCGACGCCGTGGTGCGCGCCATCGCCCAGCGCAAAGAGGGCATCGTCTACATGCTCTGGGGCAGCTACGCCCAGAAGAAAGGCGCCATCGCCGACCCGCAGCGCAACCTGATCCTCAAAGCCGTGCACCCTTCGCCGCTGTCGGTCTACCGGGGATTCTTCGGCTGCCGCCACTTCTCGCGCGCCAACGAATACCTCCGCTCCGTGGGCAAGGAGCCGATCGTGTGGTAACAACATTTAACAGAATCACCCAATTAGACAACTCGCACTTCTGATCACAGTCATGCTGTTGGAGCCTGCTCCCCAGACCCACCGAACACACGGTTACAAAAACGCCACGATCCATTAAGACGCGTAGCCATTTCCTTTTTTTAAAATTCCGAAAAAATTTGGAATATAAAATTATCGCCCTATATTTGTAGTGTACTACTACACTAATACACAAAAACAATAACAGCCATGATTGCTTTTCAAAACGTTTCTTTCGGTTACAACCGTCGCCGGAAGGTTTTCGCAGATCTCTCGCTGACGTTCGGCGAAGGGCACATCCACGGCCTGCTGGGACGCAACGGCACTGGCAAAAGCACGCTGCTGCAACTTATCTGCGGACTGCTCGAACCCGATACAGGGCACATTGCCGTCGATGGATTCACCCCGCGGCAGCGGAGCGTGGATTTTCTGTCCAGGCTGATGCTGATCCCGGAAGAACTGAGCCTGCCGAATATTCCACTCCGCCGTTTTGCCTCACACACAGGTGTCTTCTACCCCGGTTATTCAGCAGAAATGTTCGAAAGTCATTGCGAAGCACTCGAAATCGATCCGTCACAAAATCCCCACGACATGTCCATGGGCCAGCGCAAAAAAGGCTACATCGCCTTCGCACTCGCCTGCAATCCACAGTTCCTGCTACTCGACGAACCGACCAACGGTCTGGACATCCCGTCGAAAACAATCCTACGCAGCCTGTTGGCGGCCTACGCCGACGAGAAACGCACCATCGTGATCTCGACCCATCAAGTCCGCGAAGTCGAGAACCTGATCGACAAAATCGTCATCCTCGACGAACAGGGCCTTGTGCTCGCCGCAACCACGGAAGAATTGTCGCACCGCCTCACGTTTGGGCCGTTGCCCGCAGACGCGAAAGCGATTTACAGCACCCCCTCGTTCTCGGGCGAAGAGGGCATCGCCCTCAATACGACCGGCCGGGAAAGCCGTCCGGACCTCGAACTGATCTTCGCAGCCACCACCCACGACCGCATGACCATTCCCTCGATTCTTCACACAAATCCCACCAATCATGAATAACTCCATCTCTTTTCGGCGCACTGTATTATATGCACGCAAACATTACGTTGAAAATGCCCGCTACTACGGCTACGGCCTGCTGGCAATTCTGATTCTGCTCTCTGTCTTCGCGTGGTTTTACGGATCATGGCGCAGTGATCCGGGGGAATTCCGCGTAACCGCCTGCTTCACGATGTTGGGATTCATGTATTACGTCACCCGCTTGAGCTGCCGTAACCTCTACAAGCGGCTGCCGATGGTACGCTCCTACACGCTGCCTGTCACGGCGGCGGAGAAATACCTCTTCATCTGGTTCAACACAACGGTTATCGCCACCCTGCTTTTCAGCCTCGTCTTGTGGCCTGTCACAGCCGCGGCAGACATCCCCGACGGCAACATCATCCGAATCATGATCTATCCTACATGGCTGACGATCTTCACGGTGCAGGCCGGGCTGCTGCTGGCCTGTTGCTGGGGCAAGGAATACCCGATGAAAATATTCCTGCTGCTCGCCGGAGCTTTCATCCTATTCTTCATCATCTACTACTGGGTACTGATGCCATCAGACGGATTATTCGTCCGCATTCCCTTTTCCGAATTCACTGTCAACATACACTCCGACACCGCAAGGCTCTCTTTTCCGCTCCGGAAGCAACTCCCGGAATACGGCGCCTACACGATGATCTTCGGATACTGGACTCTCGTAAGCTGGGTGACCGGATATTTCAAGCTCCGGGAAAAAACTCTCAAATAATCCGGCCATGCAATTCAACGACAACCAGCCGATCTGGCTCCAGATCTACGACCACGCCTGCCGCGCCATCGTCTCCGGCCGTTGGCCCGAGCGGGAGCGCATCCCCTCGATACGCGAACTCGCCGTGACACTACAAGTCAACCCCAACACGGTGATGCGGGCGTACGATAAACTCGGAAGCGACGGACTGATCCTTATCCGCCGCGGCATGGGATTCTTCGTCGCCGAAGGCTCGCAGGCTCGGACACTCGAAGCCCAGCGACACGAATTCATTCGGGTCGAACTGCACACCATGTTCGCCCGCATGGACGAACTGGGCATTGACATGAACGACCTGCAGACTCTCCACAACAACTATTTAAAACGGAAAAGTCATGAAAACAAGCAATAAAATCCTCTCGACGGCATTTGCTGCCTACCTGCTCTTTACCGCCGGCAACAGCGCGGCAATCCTGAAGGAGTACAAACGGGCCGAAGCATCGGGCAAAGCGCTCATTACACAACTGGAAAAGACTTCGATCCACGTTCTCTCGGTCGAAGGCGACAATTACATCCAAGCCAGTCGGGGACGAAAAAGTTCGCAAACGCTCGGTTTCTGGAGCCCATTCGATCCAGAGACCACGCCCCTACGCATTTGCGGCGATACGCTCTACATTTCGGGAACGTCGTACGGCTACGTCACACTACCCGACCTGAAAAGTTTCCTGCGCAACGGCAAGCCACAACCGATCAACGAAGATTAGACACCAAAAAACCGGTCGTGTATACAACACGACCGGTTTTCTAATCCCATAAACTTTATCCCAGATAGGATTTCAGGAGTTTCGACCGCGACGAATGCCGGAGGCGGCGAATCGCCTTCTCCTTGATCTGACGCACGCGCTCGCGCGTCAGGTCGAACTTCTCGCCGATCTCCTCGAGAGTCATCTCCGAGGTTCCGATGCCGAAGAAGTACTTGATGATGTCGCGCTCACGCTCCGTGAGGGTCTCCAGCGCACGGTCCACCTCGGTCGACAGCGACTCGTTGATCAGCCCGCGGTCGGCATTGGGCGAATCGGGATTCACCAGCACATCCAGCAGCGAGTTGTCCTCACCGTCGGCGAACGGAGCGTCGACCGATACGTGGCGGCCGGCGACACGCAGCGTGTCGGTGACCTTCTCCTTCGGGAGTTCCAGTTCCGTAGCCAGCTCTTCGGGCGACGGCGTGCGCTCGTGCTCCTGCTCGAAGCGTGCGAACGCCTTGTTGATCTTGTTCAGCGAACCCACCTGGTTGAGCGGCAGACGCACGATGCGCGACTGCTCGGCCAAAGCCTGGAGAATCGACTGACGAATCCACCACACGGCATAGGAGATGAACTTGAAACCGCGGGTCTCGTCGAACTTCTCGGCGGCCTTGATCAGCCCGAGGTTGCCCTCGTTGATCAGGTCCGGGAGGCTCAATCCCTGATTCTGGTATTGTTTGGCGACGGACACCACGAAACGCAGGTTGGCTTTGGTGAGCTTCTCAAGCGCTTCCTGGTCTCCTTTTTTAATTCGCTGGGCGAGTTCCACCTCCTCCTCGACCGTGATAAGCTCCTCCTTGCCGATTTCCTGCAAGTACTTGTCCAGCGAGGCGCTTTCGCGGTTGGTGATGGACTTTGTAATCTTTAATTGACGCATATTTTTTTCTAACTATCCTAATAATACTGCAATCCATAAACCCGCCCGGGCTGCGATTTACTCCACCAGCGTGTAGCTTGCCGAACGGCCGTTGGGATAAACGCCGTCGATCGAACGGACCTTCTCCGTCATCCGCTGCATGTCGCCGAGCGAATAGACCGGGCGGTCGTTGATGTGAGTGATCACAAATCCCTGTTTAACACGGGCGCGGGCCAGAATTCCGTCGGCCTTGATGCCGACCACCTGCACGCCGCCCTTGATGTCAAGTTCGCGGCACAGTTTGGCGCCCGCATCGGCGAACTTACCTCCGAGCGCATCGACAACATCGACGTCCTCCTTGGTAACCAATTCCGTTTTACCTGCTTTATTACGCAAAGTAACGTCAAATTGTTTCACCTTTCCGTCTCTTTTTACGGATAATTTAACCGTATCGTTGGGTCGGCGTTTGGCGATCTGCTCCTGAAGCGTCGAAGGCTCAACAATTTTCACGCCATCAATGTCCAGAATCACGTCTCCCTTGCGGATTCCGGCCTCCGAAGCGGCTCCGCCCTCGACAACTGCGGCCACGTAGGCGCCGCCCAGATCCTTGATGCCCAACTCTTTACCCTCCGTATCGAGGAAATCCTGATCCACGACGCGGAACTGTACGCCCAGCAGGGCGCGCTGCACGACGCCGAACTCCTTCAGATCGACCACCACCTTGCGGACGATCGACTCGGGAATGGCGAACGAATAGCCCACGTAGCTTCCCGTCTGCGACTTGATCAGCGTGTTGATGCCCACCAGCTCGCCGTGGGTGTTGACCAGCGCACCGCCCGAGTTGCCGGGGTTCACCGCCGCGTCGGTCTGGATGAACGACTCGATCCTGAAATCGTTGGGAATGGCTCCCAGCTGCCGCGCCTTGGCGCTCACGATGCCGGCCGTGATGGTCGACTGCAAGTCGAACGGCGAACCGATCGCCAGCACCCATTCGCCCAGACGCAGCGCATCGGACGATCCGAAAGCCAGCGTAGGCAGCCCCTTGGCCTCGACCTTCAGCAGCGCGAGGTCCGTCGCCGAATCCTTGCCGATGAGTTTGGCGTCGAACGAACGCCCGTCGTTGAGCTTCACCTTGAGTTTCGAAGCCCCGTCCACGACGTGGTTGTTCGTCACGATATAGCCGTCCTCCGAAATAATCACGCCCGAACCGCCGGCCCGCTGCTCGCGGTACTGCGGACCTCCGTCGCCGCGGCCATAATCCTGCGGGATTCCGAAGAACTCCAGAAACGGATCGTAGCCCCGGCGCTGGGGCATCTCGACCTGCTGGATGGCCTCGATGTTCACGACGGCCTTCACCGCATTCTCGGCGGCGTAGGTGAGGTCGGGATACTGCTCGGCCTGGTAAGACGTAAACTGGGTTCCCAGCGCGGGCGTACGTTCCACCTCGCGCTCGATGTATGCGACGGAACCTCCGCGGTCCGCGGAAACCGTCCAAGCCGTAAGTCCGCCGGCTGCGGCCGACACGGCTACGAGTCCTAAAATCAAAAATGCCTTTTTCATAATGAATTAAATGTTTTGGTTCTATTAATCAGAGGCAACTTCATTACATAAGCTGTACGTTTAAATTTCAATTTCGAAGGACAAACGCACAATAACGTCCGGTTAGTATGTCCTTTTCGCACAAAAATCGGGACATCCTGCACGGACGCCCCGATTTTTCAGCGTATCCGGACGCTAAAGGCCGAACTCCCGCTTGATCTGCTCCACGGCATCGAGTTTCTCCCAGCCGAAGAACTCGATTTCGCGCTCGGTCTCGACGCCGTTCTCCCAGACCTTCTCCACCTTCGTATAAGGACGATTGCCGAAATGCCCGTAGGAAGCCGTCGCCTCGAAGATCGGGTTTTTCAGGCCGAAACGCTTCACGATGGCCGCGGGACGCAGGTCGAAGAGCTTCCCGATGCGGCGGGCGATCTCGCCGTCGGTCATGCCGGCCAACGCCGCGGGACGGGGTGAATTGTAGGTATCGACGTAGATCGACAGCGGCTGCGCGATGCCGATGGCGTAGCTCAACTCGACCAGAATCTGGTCGGCGACGCCCGCCGCCACGAGGTTCTTGGCGATGTGGCGCGCAGCATAGGCCGCCGAACGGTCCACTTTGGACGAGTCCTTGCCCGAAAAGGCGCCGCCGCCGTGCGCGCCGCGGCCGCCGTAGGTGTCGACGATGATCTTGCGGCCCGTAAGTCCCGTGTCTCCGTGAGGCCCTCCGATCACGAACTTGCCCGTGGGGTTCACGTGCAGGATGTAGTCGTCGCCGATCAGTGCGGCCAGCTGGTCGCCGGCGCGCTCCAGACGCGCCTTGACCCGCGGAATGAGAATCGTGCGCACGTCCTCGCGGATTTTGTCCTGCATCTGTTTTTCCGCCTCCTTCTCGCTGCGGCCCTCGCCCGGGAGGATGAACTCGTCGTGCTGCGTCGAGACGACGATCGTATGCACGCGCAGCGGCTTGTTCGTCGTCTCGTCGTACTCGATCGTGACCTGCGACTTCGAGTCGGGACGCAGATAGGTCATCACCTCGTCTTCGCGGCGGATGACGGCCAGCTCCTTGAGGATCACGTGCGACAGGATCAGCGTCGCGGGCATCATCTCGCGGGTCTCGTTGCAGGCGTAGCCGAACATGATGCCCTGGTCGCCGGCGCCCTGCTCCTCCTCGGCTTCGCGCACGACGCCCTGGTTGATGTCCGACGACTGTTCGTGAATGGCCGACAGAATGCCGCACGAGTTGCCGTCGAACTGATAGTCGCTCCGGGTGTAGCCGATGCGGTTGATCACGCGGCGCGCCACGCCCTGCACGTCGACATACGCCTCCGAGCGCACTTCACCCGCCACGACCACGAGTCCCGTGGTGCAAAGGGTTTCGCAGGCGACTTTCGAGTTGGCGTCGCGGCGCAGGAATTCGTCGAGGATTGCGTCGGAAATCTGATCCGAAACCTTGTCGGGATGTCCTTCGGACACCGATTCCGATGTAAATAAAAAGCCCATTTTCATACATTTTTAATGGTTAAACGTATAAAATGGGAAAAATTGGCTGTTGAAAATAAAAAATGTGCTGTTTTAGCGATTTTTTATTGTGGTTTGCAATCAGTCAAATCTTTCCACATTTCCCCGCTTGACAGACGGGATTGCAAAGATAGGCATAATTTCGGAATCTGCAAAACAAAAGCCACCGCGTCGGGCGGTGGCTCCTGCACATTTTATATATAGGTCACTTCGGCGGCAACTCGAAAATCGTTGCCGCCGAACCCGGACGGTCTCCGCTATTTCCCGAGCATCTTCTTCACTTCGGCGGCAACGGTTGCCCCGTTGTAGCCGAACTTCTCGTCGAGCACCTTGTAGGGAGCCGACCAGCCGAAATGGTCGAGACCGTGGATCACGCCGTTCTCGCCCACCAGTCCCCGGAGATTGACCGGAAGACCCGAAGTCATGCCGTAGCGCGCAACGCCCGCAGGCAGCACGCTCTCCTGGTACGAACGGGGCTGGTCGCGGAACAGTCCCTCGCTCGGGACGTTCACCACGCGGACCGGAATGCCCTCGGCGGCCAGCAGTTCGGCGCCTTCGACCAGCGTTGCGACCTCCGAACCCGTGGCGATCAGCACCGCGGCGGGTTTGGCGGCATCCATCACCACATAACCGCCCTTGGCGACCTGCGCAGCCTCCTCGCGGCGGATGGCGCCCAGCGTCGGCAGGGTCTTGATGTTCTGGCGCGACAGCACGAGCGCCACGGGGCGGTGCTCCTCGACGGCCAGTTTCCACGCCATGACGGTCTCATCGCCGTCGGCCGGACGCAGCACGAGCATCGAACGCTCGTCGTGGTGGTTGCGCAGGTGCTCCATCAGGCGGATCTGCGCCTCGTGCTCCACGGGCTGGTGCGTCGGGCCGTCCTCGCCCACGCGGAACGAGTCGTGCGTCCAGACGTAGACCACATGCAGGCGCATCAGCGCCGAGAGGCGCACGGCGGGCTTCATATAATCGGAGAAGACGAAGAACGTGCCGCAGACGGGGATCACGCCGCCGTGCAGCGCCATGCCGTTCGCAACGCAGGCCATCGTCAGCTCCGAGACGCCCGCCTGGAAGAATTTCCCACTGAAATCGCCCTTCGTGAACGCCTTGGTCTTCTTCAGGTAACCGTCGGTCTTGTCCGAATTCGACAGGTCGGCCGAAGCCACGATCATGTTGTCGATCTTCTCGGCGAAGACGCCCAGCACCGTCGCCGATGCGGCGCGCGTAGCCACGTCGGCCTTCATCTCGATGGACTTGTAGTCGATTTCGGGAAGTTTGCCCGAAAGGAAATCGTCGAGTTTGCGCGCCAGATCCTTATGCTCCGCGCGCCACGACTTCTCGACGGCGGCCTGCTTCGCGGCCCACTCCTTCAACGCCTCGCGACGTTCGGCGAAGACCTCGCGGCTCTCCGCGAAGACGGCGAACGGATTCTCCGCATCGCCGCCCAGGTTCTTCACCGTAGCGGCGAAATCGGCCCCGGCGGCCGTCAGCGGCTGGCCGTGGGTCGAGACTTTGTTTTCGAAACTCTCTCCGGCGGGGCCTTTGGCGCCCTTGCCCATGACGGTATGGCCGATGATGAGCGTCGGACGCTCGGTCTCGCTCTCGGCGGCGACCAGCGCCTCGCGGATCTCATTGATGTTGTGCCCGTCGATCGACAACACGTTCCAGCCCCACGCCTCGTACTTCATGGCCACGTTCTCGGTCATCACCTCGTCGACCTTCGTCGAGAGCTGAATGTTGTTCGAATCGTAGTACATCACGAAGTTCGACAGGCCCAGATGGCCGGCGATGCGGCCCACGCCCTGCGAAATCTCCTCCTCGACGGCGCCGTCCGAAATATAGGCATAGGTCTTGTGCGCCATCCACTCGCCGAAACGGGCGGCCATGAAGCGTTCCGCAATGGCGGCTCCCAGCGCCATGGCGTGGCCCTGTCCCAACGGTCCCGACGTATTCTCCACGCCGCGCATCACGTCCACCTCCGGGTGCCCCGGCGTCACGCTGCCCCACTGGCGCAGCGATTGCAGATCTTCGGTCGAATAGTGCCCGGCCAGCGAGAGCGTCGCATAGAGCATCGGCGACATGTGGCCCGGATCGAGGAAGAAACGGTCGCGGTAGGGATACGCCATATTATCGGGGTCGTAACGCAGGAACTCGGTGAAGAGCACCGTGATGAAATCCGCGCCGCCCATAGCGCCGCCGGGATGCCCCGACTTGGCCTTCTCGACCATCGCGGCCGAAAGGATGCGGATATTATCGGCAACGCGCGTAAGTTTTGAATTCGTTGTAGACATGGAGTTAGTATTTTATGCGTTTTAGCTGTTTATTTCCGGCAAAGATAGCCAAAAAGAAATTAGCCGACTTGTTTAAGTTCCAAAATATTTGCCTTTTCTATCTTTTTCTTTGCATAAGGCAAAGTAACGGTGAACTTTCGGGCATCGGTCGAGGGGATGTCGAACATCGTGTCCATCATAATCGCCTCGCAGATCGAGCGCAGGCCGCGCGCGCCGAGCTTGAACTCGACGGCCTTGTCGACGATGTAGTCCAGCGCGTCGTCGTCGAAGGCGAGTTTCACGCCGTCGAGTTCGAACAGACGCTTGTACTGCTTGACGATGGCGTTCTTCGGCTCGGTGAGGATCGAACGCAGGGCCGCGCGCTCCAGCGGCTGCATGTAGGTCAGCACCGGGAGACGTCCCACCAGTTCGGGAATCAGTCCGAACGACTTGAGGTCCTGCGGCGTGACGTACTGCATCAGGTTCGAGCGGTCGATGGGATCTGCGTTCAGCCGCCCGTAACCCATCGCGCGGGTGTTCAGCCGCTGGGCGATCTTCTTCTCGATGCCGTCGAACGCACCGCCGCAGATGAAGAGGATGTTGCGCGTGTCGACCTGGATGAATTTCTGCTCGGGGTGCTTGCGGCCACCCTGGGGAGGCACGTTGACCACCGTTCCTTCGAGGATTTTCAGCAGGGCCTGCTGCACGCCCTCGCCCGAAACGTCGCGCGTGATGGAGGGGTTGTCGCCCTTGCGCGCGATCTTGTCGATCTCGTCGATGAAGACGATGCCGCGCTCGGCCTGCTCGACGTTGTAGTCGGCGACCTGCAACAGCCGCGAGAGAATGCTCTCGACATCCTCGCCCACATATCCCGCCTCGGTCAGAACGGTCGCGTCGACGATCGTGAACGGCACTTTCAGCAGCTTGGCGATCGTGCGGGCCATCAGCGTCTTGCCCGTGCCCGTCGGACCGACCAGCACGATGTTCGACTTGTCGATCTCGACCTCGTCCTCCTTCGGGGCGTACAGCAGCCGCTTGTAGTGGTTGTAGACCGCCACGGACATATACCGCTTGGCGGCATCCTGCCCGATGACATACTGGTCGAGGAACTCCTTGATCTGCGCCGGCTTGAGCAGTTCCTCCATCTTGAGCGGAGCCGCCGCCGGACGCCGTCCCCGTTCGGAGGCGATGTCGTTGTCGACGATGATCTTATAGCCGTTCTCGATACATTTGTTACAGATATTCGCGCCGTCCGAACCCTGGAACATGATCTCCACGTCCGTGCGCTTGGCGCCGCAGAACGAGCAGCAGTCGCCGCCGTTCTTGTTGTTGTTCTTATTCTGTGCCATGCGGTTTACTTGTCTCGTTTGGAAAGCACCTCGTCGATCAGTCCGTAATCCTTCGCCTCGCGGGCCGACAGCCAGTAGTCGCGGTCGGCGTCCTTCTCGATCTTCTTGACCGGGACGCCCGAGTGGACCGAGAGGATTTCGTACAGCTCGCGCTTGGTTTTCAGAATCTCGCGCGCCGTGATCTCGATGTCCGAGGCCTGGCCCTGCGCGCCGCCCAGCGGCTGGTGGATCATCACCCGCGAATGCGGGAGCGCCGAACGCTTGCCCTTGGCGCCCGCCGTGAGCAGCACGGCGCCCATCGAGGCGGCAAGCCCCGTGCAGATGGTCGCCACGTCGGAGTTCACCAGCTGCATGGTGTCGTAAATGCCCAGTCCGGCCGAAACCGACCCGCCGGGCGAGTTGATGTAGATCTGAATGTCCTTCTCGGGATCGACCGATTCGAGGAACAGCAGCTGGGCCTGGATGATATTGGCCGCGTCGTCGTAGATCGGTGCGCCGAGGAAGATGATGCGGTCCATCATCAGGCGCGAGAAAACGTCCATCGTGGCGATGTTCAGCTGACGCTCCTCGATGATCGTAGGCGACACGTAGGCCGCGCTTACCGACTGGAAATCGTGCAGTTTCAGCGAACTGATCCCGCAGTGGTTCCGTGCGTATTTTTCAAATTCTGACATAGTCGTATTTATTTACTCTTCATATTCTGCCTTCTGCCGGTCAGGAGCGCACAAGCCGCCGGAAGCATTCCGAATTCCCCATCGCCCCCGAAACCCGCTTCTTAAAGCGGGCGCGAAAACCGCCGCAAGCGATCCGGCCCCCGTCGCTCCCGAAAGCCGCCTCCCAGGCGGGCGGACGGGAGCGCAGAACCGGATGGGAAGCGTGAAAACCCACAGCCGCCCCTAAAAGCGCGTTCTTAAAGCACAAAGGACTTTGCAAACATCACGCCTGCAAAGTCCAAAGATAGATAAAATTCCGCGAAACTTAAAGTTCCTTCGCCAATTTAGCGAAATCGTCCGCAGATACGGCTTTTTCAGTTACCTTGACCTTCGATTTGACATCCTCGACGACCTTCACCTCATAGAGCTTCTCGTAAATCTTCTGGCCCTGATCCTTGTCGGCGAGAATCTTCTCGGCGTAACCCTCCAGCATGTCGTCCGGCGCCGAGGGCATGCCGTACTGTGCGAACTGCGAGGCGGCCAGCGCCTTGGCTTCGGAGAGCGCCTCCTCCTTCGAAACGGAGATGCCGTCGGTCTTGATGAAGTGCTTCTGGAGGTAGTTCCAGGTGAACATCTTCAGGAACTGGTCGAAATCCTTCTCGATGTCCTCCATCGAGAACTTGCCCTCGTTGATCGTGTAGAGCCAGCGCTTGAGGAACGCCGCGGGCATCTTCAGGTCGGCCTTCTTCACGAGATAGTCGCGCACCTGCAACGTGAAGAGGTAGTCGCTCTCGCGGCGCAGCTCGGCCTCGATCTGCGCGTCGATGAACTTGTCCAGCCCGGCTTCGTCCGTGACGCCGCCCTGCGGGAAAGCCATCTTGAAGAACTCCTCGTTCAGCTCCGGCTCGGCGAACTTGCGGATTTTGGTGATCTCCAGTTCGAATTCGGGGTTGACGCCCTCCAGTTCGTTCTCCTTGACCTGCAGGCAGGCGGCGCGCTGAGCGGGATTTTTATAGAGTTCGTTGATATTCACCTTCATCTTGTCGCCGACCTTCTTGCCGATGAAAGGCTTGCGGTCGGCCTCGTCCATCGAGATCAGACCCACGTAAGCGTCCGCAACGTTCATCTCGCCGTTGTCGAGCGTCACCGACAGCGCCTCGTCCGAAGTCACCTTCTCGGCGTCCACCAGGCGGCCGAAGCGGCGCAGGTAGTTCGAACGGTAGTCGTCGTGCATCTTCTTGTCGACCTTGATCTTGTTGTAGGTCAGCTTATCCTTGTCGGAAAGCTCCAGCTTGATCTCGGGAGCCTCGCCGATCTCGAACACGAATTCGAACTCGGTGGCGTTGTCGAAATCGAAGTCGCCCTGCTCCTCCGCGGGAATCACGTCGCCCAGATAGTCGATGCCCTCCTTCTGGAGATATTCGAAAACGGCGTTCGAAGCCTGACGGTAGGACTGCTCGGCCAGGACGCCCTTGCCGTACATCTTCTTGACGATGCCCATGGGGACCATGCCCGGACGGAATCCGGGGATGTTGGCCTTGCGCTTGTACTCGCGCAGGGACTTTTCGACCTCCTGCCCGTAATCCGCCTCGCCGACAGTCACGCGGATCAGCGAGTTATTCTCGCCGCGTTGTTCTCTTACAATGTTCATAATGAATGAATTATATTTGTTATTCTTCGTATTTCCGTTCAGAATCGGGAGGCAAAGATACGAAATTATTCCATTTCCGGCAAGACATTACCCGTAATAATACGGTCAAATTATGATATACGGTTTGTTTTTCGTACCTTTGGGGCCGCAACGCCCCCGCTTGCCGGGGAAGGTTCTACCGAGCCGTGCGCAATTCCGTTTTGATCCCATCCGACTTTTTCGTATCTTTGTGAGCTATTTTGTTCCGAAACAATGAAAACGACCCCGATATTCCTGTTTTCCATCCTGCTGCTGGGCGCATGCGGCGGTCCGGCGGCGCGCGCCAAACGCCCCGGCGCAAAGGCGCAGGCCGCGGCGGCCGTGCAGGCCGAGCCGAAAACGTACACCTACCGCATCGCGGCGACCTACCCCCACTCGACCGGCGCCTACACCCAGGGGCTGCAATACGTCGACGGGACGATGTGGGAAGGTACGGGCCAGCACGGCGAATCGGTCGTTCGGAAGACCGACCTCGCGACGGGGAAAACCGAGGTCATGGCGCGCCTGCCCCGTTCGGAGTTCGGCGAAGGAATCACCCTGCTCGGCGGAAAGCTCTACCAGCTGACCTGGCAGTCCAACACCGCGCACGTATATTCGCTGGAGAACGGGAAACTGCAAAAGATCCGCGACTTCCGCTATCCGGGCGAAGGCTGGGGCCTCACGACCGACGGCGAGAAGCTCTACATGTCGGACGGCACGGCCACGATCCACACGGTCGATCCCGCGACGTTCCGCCGCGAAAAGCGCGTGACGGTGACCTACAAGGGCGCGCCGGTCGAATACCTCAACGAACTGGAGTGGATCGGCGGCAAAATATGGGCCAACGTCTACACCACCGACCAGATCGTCGTCATCGACCCCGCGACGGGCGTCGTCGAGGGCGTCGTCGACCTCGCGGGGCTGCTGCCCGAAACGGAAATGACCGCGACGACCGACGTGCTGAACGGCATCGCCTATGACGCCGAGGGGGACCGCATCTTCGTGACGGGCAAAAACTGGCCGAAACTCTACGAAATAGAAATTACCGAAAAATAAATGACGACAACGCTATACGACCAACTGGAGCGCCGCATCCTGCTGCTCGACGGAGGCTTCGGCACGATGGTGCAGGGCTACGGACTGCAAGAGGAGGACTACCGCGGCCGGCGGTTCGCCGGCTGGCCGGTGCAGCTCAAGGGCTGCAACGACCTGCTCGCGCTGACCCGCCCGGACGTGGTGCGCGAGATTCACGAAAAATACCTGCGGGCGGGAGCCGACATCATCGAAACCGACTCGTTCAACGCCAACGCCGTGTCGCTGGCCGACTACCGGCTCGAAGAGTGCGCTTACGAGATTTCGAAGGCCGCAGCCGGAATCGCACGCAGCGCGGCCGACGAGTTCACGGCCCGCAACCCGCAGAAGCCGCGTTTCGTGGCGGGATCGGTGGGTCCCACGAACCGCACGGCCTCGATGTCGGCCGACGTACAGAATCCCGCGGCCCGCGAGGTGACCTTCGCACAACTGGTCGAAGCATATACGGATCAGGTGCGGGGACTGGTGGACGGCGGGGCGGACATCCTGCTGGTGGAGACCGTTTTCGACACGCTCAACGCCAAGGCGGCCCTCTGGGCCATCGACACGCTCTGCGAGCGGCTGGGCCGCGCGATCCCCGTGATGGTCTCCGGAACGCTCGCCGACGCCAGCGGCCGCACCCTCTCGGGGCAGACCGTCGAGGCCTTCGCCGTCTCGGTGTCGCATGCGAACCTGCTGTCGGTCGGACTGAATTGCGCCTACGGGGCCAAGCAGCTGCTGCCCTACCTCGAACGGCTGGCGGCAGTGGCCGGAACGCGCATCTCGGCGCACCCGAACGCAGGGCTTCCCAACGTGATGGGCGGTTACGACGAGACGCCCGAAATGTTCGCCGGGGATGTCGGCGAGTATATGCGTCGCGGACTGGTGAACATCGTGGGCGGCTGCTGCGGCACGACGCCCGCCCACATATTCGAATTGTCGAAAATATCCGGAGACTACGCCCCGCGGCCCGTTCCCGCGCCGAAGCACATCACGACCTTGAGCGGTCTGGAGCCGCTGCGGATCGTCCCCGAAGCCAACTTCATCAACGTCGGCGAACGCACGAACGTCGCCGGATCGGCCCGTTTCGCAAGGCTGATCCGCGAAGCCAACTACGAAGAGGCGCTCTCGGTGGCCCGCGCACAGGTCGACGCCGGGGCGCAGATCGTCGACGTCTGCATGGACGACGGGCTGATCGACGGTCCGGCGGCGATGCGCACGTTCCTCAACCTGATGGCCTCGGAGCCGGAGATCGCCCGCGTGCCGGTGATGATCGACTCGTCGAAATGGGAGGTACTTCAAGCGGGACTTGAAGTGACGCAGGGTAAGTCGGTGGTCAACTCCATCTCGCTCAAGGAGGGCGAAGCGGAATTCCTGCGCCGGGCCGCGGAGATCCACCGCTTCGGCGCTTCGGCCGTGGTGATGCTCTTCGACGAGCGGGGCCAGGCCGACACCTTCGAACGTAAAGCAGAGGTTGCGGAGAGGGCATACAAGCTATTGACGGACAACGGATTTCCGCCCGAAGACATCATTTTCGACCCCAACGTGCTGGCCGTCGCAACGGGCATTGCGGAGCACGACGGCTACGCCAAGGCGTTCATCGACGCGACGCGCTGGATCAAGGAGCACCTTCCCCATGCGAAGGTCTCGGGCGGCGTGTCGAACCTTTCGTTCGCCTTCCGCGGCAACAACACGGTGCGCGAGGCGATGCACTCGGCGTTCCTCTACCACGCCATCCGGGCCGGAATGGACATGGGCATCGTCAACCCGCAGATGCTCAAAGTGTACAGCCAGATCGAACCCGAACTGCTCTGCCGCGTCGAGGACGTGATCCTCTGCCGCCGGGCCGACGCCGCGGAGCGGCTCGCGGAGTATGCCCACGGGGTGCAGCAGACGGCCCAGGCGCAGCCGCAGGCCCCCGACGCATGGCGTGCGGGGACGCTCGGAGAGCGTATCGCCCATGCGATGCTCAAGGGCGTGGCCGACTACGTGGAGCAGGATGCGCTGGAGGGTTACGAGGCGCTGGGAAGCCCGATGGCCGTGATCGACACGCTGCTGATGCCTGCCATGGAGCAGGTCGGCACGCTGTTCGGCGAGGGCAAGATGTTCCTGCCGCAAGTGGTGAAGACCGCCCGCGTGATGAAACGCGCGGTGGCGGCGCTGACGCCCTATATCGAACAGGGGTCGGCCGCGAATGCGCATAATTCGGGGAAAGTGCTGATCGCCACCGTGAAAGGCGACGTGCACGACATCGGCAAGAACATCGTGGCGGTCGTGATGGCCTGCAACGGTTACGAAATCCGGGACCTGGGCGTGATGGTCGAGCCGGAACGCATCGTCGAGGAGGCGGTGGCGTGGGGCGCGCAGTGCATCTGCCTGAGCGGGCTGATCACCCCGTCGCTCGACGAAATGGCCCGCGTCTGCGAGGAGCTGGAACGGCGGGGGCTGCGCATTCCGGTCATCATCGGCGGCGCGACGACCTCGGACCTCCACACGGCGGTGAAGATCGCCCCGGTTTATTCGGGCGTGGCGGTCCACTCCGCGAACGCCAGCCGCAACAGCCAGATACTGGCGCAGCTGCTCGGCCCCGACGGCGACCTTTACGCCGACAAGGTGAAAGCCGACCAGCAGGCCCTGCGCGAGGAGTACGCCCGCCGGCTGCGGGAGCGCGACCTCATTCCGATCGCCGAAGCGCGCGCGGCGCGGCGCGGCGCGGCGCAGCACGAACCCGTCGTGCCGCTCCATACGGGGCGCATGGTCTTCCCCGACTTCGACGTGGCCGACGCCGAACCGTACATCGACTGGAGTTTCTTCTTCGCGGCGTGGGGACTCAAGGGGCGTTACCCCGAGATTCTCGACCACCCCGAAAAGGGCGCCGAGGCGCGCAAGGTCTTCGCCGACGCCCAGGCCCTGCTGGCCCGCATCCGCGACGAGCGGCTGCTGACGCTGCAAGGGGTCGCGGGCATCTTCCCGGCACGCTCCGAGGGCGACGACATTCTGGTGACGGACGCGAAAGGGCGCGAAAAACGCCTCCCGATGCTGCGCAACCAGACGCGCGGCGAGGAGAACCTGTCGCTGGCGGACTTCATCGCACCGGACGGCGACTGGATCGGCTGTTTCGCCCTGACGGCCGGCATCGGGCTGAAGGAGCTGGCGGAAAAGTTCCGCGCCGGGGGCGACGACTATTCGGCCATCATGGCCAAACTGCTGGCCGACCGCCTCACGGAGGCCTTCGCCGAGGCCGTGCACGCCTTCATGCGGCGCGAGATGTGGGGCTACGAAACGGGCACGCCGCCCACCCCCGAGCAGGCAGTCCGCGGCCAGTACCGCGGCCGCCGCATGGCCTTCGGCTACCCGGCCTCGCCCGACCATTCGCTCAAACGCGAGGTCTTCGACCTGCTCGCGGTCGAGGTGACGACCGGAATGCGGCTGACCGAAAACTGGATGATCGACCCCGGGGAGGCGCTGTGCGGACTGATGTTCTCCGACGCCGACTACTTTTCGGTCGGGACCATCGGCGCCGAACAGCTGCTCGACTACGCACGCCGCCGCGGAATGGAGGCCGAAACCGTAAAAAAGATTATACCGAACAACGTATGAACGTCGTAGAGATCATCAACGAAGCGATCGCCTCCGGGCGCACCCGCTTCGCGTTCGAACTGCTCCCGCCGCTCAAGGGCGACGGCATGCAGAAGATATTCGCCGCCGTGGAGCCGCTGATGGCCCTCGACCCGGCTTACGTCAACATCACCTTCCACCGCGAGGGAATCAAGGAGACCGAGCGCGAGGACGGCAGCGTCGAATGGCACGTCGTGCGCCGCCGCCCCGGGACGGTGGGCATCTCGGCGGCCATCCAGAACCGCTACGGCGTGGAGGTGGTCCCGCACCTGATCTGCGGCGGACTGTCGAAATACGACATCGAGGACACGCTGATCGACATGGACTTCCTGGGCCTGCACAACGTGCTGGCGCTGCGCGGAGACAAGTCGCAGAACGAAAAGCGTTTCATGCCCCATCCGCAGGGCCACGCCCACGCCGTGGACCTCGTGCGGCAGATCGCCGACATGAACCGCGGAAAATTCATCGACGGCGAGGTCGAGGAGTGCCACCACTCGAAATTCTCGATCGGCGTGGCGGGCTATCCCGAGGTGCACGCCGAGGCGCGCGACATCACCTCGGACATCGCCCGCCTGCGCGACAAGGTCGACGCCGGGGCGGAATATGTCATCACGCAGATGTTCTTCGACAATGCCAAATACTTCGACTTCGTGCGCCGCTGCCGCGAAGCGGGGATCACCGTGCCGATCATCCCCGGCATCAAGCCCCTCTCGACGCTGCGCCACCTGGAAATACTGCCCGAAACGTTCGGCGTGAAGCTGCCCGAGGAACTCGTGCGCGAAGTCAAGGCGCATCCCGACGGCGTGCGCGAAGTGGGAACCGAGTGGGCCATCGCCCAAAGCCGCGAACTGATGGCCGCAGGCGTGCCCGTGCTGCACTACTACACGATGAGCCGCACGACGAACATACAGAAAATCGTCAAGGCGGTTTTCTGACCCAAACCGATAAAACAGAGAATCAATGGAACCTGTCGAATTCCGCCGCCGCCTGCATGCGCACCCCGAACTGTCGTTCAAGGAACACGACACGGCGGCGTTCATCGAACAGCAGCTCGACGAACTGGGCATCGAACACCGCCGGATCGCATCGACGGGCGTCGTGGCCCGCATCAAGGGCCGCAAGACCCCCGAAGGCGACCGGCGCGCCGCGGTGCTGCGCGCCGACATCGACGCCCTGCCCGTCACGGAGCGGAACGACTGCGAGTGGAGATCGCAGAACGAGGGCGTGATGCACGCCTGCGGCCACGACATGCACGCCGCGGTGCTGTTCGGCGTGCTGAAAACCTTCGCCGAGGCGCCCGATTTCCGGGGCACGCTCTTCGGGCTGTTCCAGCCGGGCGAGGAGTGCAACCCGGGCGGAGCCTCGCTGGTGCTGGCCGAAAAGCCGTTCGAGGGCTACGACGTGCGGGCCGTCGTCGGCGAACACGTCGAACCGCAGCTGGAAGTCGGGACCCTCGGATTCCGGGCCGGAAAGTACATGGCGGCAAGCGACGAACTGCGCTTCCGCGTCCGCGGCACGGGCGGGCACGGCGCCATGCGCAAGCAGCTCAAGGACCCCGTGGCGGCCGGCGCCGAACTGCTGACGCGCCTCATCGCGCTCAACGGCGAGGAGTGCGTGCTCTCGATCGGCCGCGTGGAGGCCGGGGGCGCGACGAACATCGTGCCCGACGAGATCTACATGGAGGGAACGCTGCGCACGTTCGACGAACGCGAGCGCGGCATCATCCACCGCCGCATCGAGATCATCGCCGCGGACATCGACGCCCGGCACGGCGTGAAGACCGAAGTGACGATCGGCCGCGGCTATCCGTGCGTCGTCAACGACGAGATCCTCGTGAAGCAGGCCACGGCCCTGGCCAAAGCCGAGAAGCTGAAGGTCGAGATGCTGCCCCTGCGCACCACGGCCGAGGATTTCGGGTTCTACTGCAAGCAATACCCGTCGCTGTTCTACCGGCTGGGCGTGGGCGCTGCGGCCGGACGCCCGCACACGGCGACATTCTTCCCCGACGAAGCGGCTATCGGCGTGGGCATCGCCTACATGCGGAAACTGGCCCTGCAACTCCTGGAAAAATAACGCCCGGTTCCGCAAAACGCACACAGGCCGGCCGCGACAGCGGCAAAACGGGCACAACGGAAATCCGACGGAGGACCGAAGCCCTGCAAATTTTTAAGAAATGATGAAAAAACAGAAACAACGCTCCGAAAACGGAGCACGGAAGACGGACCGCACCTCGATCATATTGAGCATGTTCCGGGAATTCCCCAACAATAAGTTCTCGCTGAAGCACCTGGCTTCGGCTTCCGGAGGCGCCACGAAAGAGGGCCGCCGCGAAACGTTAGAAATCCTCGGACGCCTCTTCGAAGAGGGAGTCGTCGAGGAGTGCGCGCGCGAAAAATACCGTCTGATGCAGACCCACCTGCCCCACTACGAGGGCGTGGCCGACATGGCCCCCTCGGGTTCGGTCTATGTGAAGGTCGAAGGGCAGGAGAGCGACATCTTCGTCAACCAGCGCAACGCCGCGAACGCCCTGAACGGCGACCGCGTCGAGGTCGTGGTGATGCACCGCGGCCGCAACGGACAGCTGGAGGGCGAGATCACGCGGATCATCGAACGCAACCGCAAGCCCTACGTGGGCGTGGCCGAAGTCGGGGCGCACCAGATTTTCGTACGGGCCGACTCGCGCCGCATGCCGATGGACATTTATCTCTCGAAGCGCACCTATCCCGACGTGCGCGACGGCGAGAAGGTCGTGGTGCGCATCGCCGACTGGCTCCCGGGCAGCAAAAGCCCCGTGGGCGAACTGGTCGAGCGGCTGGGCATGGCGGGCAACAACGACACGGAGATGCACTCGATCCTGGCGGAATACGAGCTTCCCTACCGCTTCGAACCCGAAATCGAGGAGGCCGCCCAGGCCATCGACGCCCGCGTCACGGCCAAAGAGATCGCCCAGCGGCGCGACTTCCGGGGTGTCACGACCTTCACGGTCGACCCTGCGGACGCCAAGGACTTCGACGACGCGCTGTCGGTGCGCAAAATAAAGGACGGCGTCTGGGAAGTGGGCGTGCATATCGCCGACGTGACCCATTACGTGCGGCCCCACTCGGTAATCGACGACGAGGCCGTGGAGCGCGGCACGTCGGTCTATCTGGTGGACCGCACCGTGCCGATGCTTCCTGAACGGCTTTCGAACGAGCTGTGTTCGCTGCGCCCCCACGAGACGAGCCTCTGCTTCTCGGCGGTGTTCACGCTCAACGAAAACCTCGACATCCTCGAAGAGTGGTTCGGACGCACGGTGATCCACTCCGACCGCCGTTTCACCTACGCCGAGGCGCAGGAGATCATCGAAACGGGACGCGGCGACTACGCCGAGGAGGTGCTGACGCTCAACCGGCTGGCGCAGGCGCTGCGCAAGGAGCGCTTCAGGAACGGCGCGATCTCGTTCGACCGCGAAGAGGTGAAATTCCGCCTCGACGAGAACGGCAAACCGTTAGGCGTTTACTTCAAGGAGCAGAAGGAGTCGAACCAGATGATCGAGGAGTTCATGCTGCTGGCCAACCGCCGCGTGGCGGAGTTCTGCGGCAAACGCAGGACCGAGAGCGGCCGCTCGGCGGAGCGCACGATGGTCTACCGCGTGCACGACACCCCGAGCGAGGAGAAACTCGACCGCTTCCGGCAGTTCATCCTCCGCTTCGGGCACATCTTCAAGGCTACGAAGGGCCGCGCCGTGGCCAAGGAACTGAACAAGCTCTTCAAACAGATAAAGGGAACCACGGAGGAAAACGCCGTGGCGACGATGGCCGTGCGCTCGATGGCCAAAGCCTATTACACGACCGACAACATCGGACACTACGGTCTGGCGTTCCCCTACTACACGCACTTCACGTCGCCGATCCGCCGCTACCCCGACATGATGGTCCACCGCCTGCTGGCGCGTTACCTCGCGGGCGGCAAGCCGGCCGACAAAACGGAACTGGAAGACCTCTGCGCACGCGCTTCGGACCGCGAGGTCGTGGCCGCCGAGGCGGAACGCGCGTCGATCAAATACAAGATGGTCGAATTTATGAAAGAGCACATCGGCGAGGAGTTCGAGGGACACATCTCGGGGCTTACCGAATGGGGCGTCTACGTCGAGCTGGACGAAACCCACATCGAGGGCATGTCGTTCCTGCGCGACATCGAGGGCGACTTCTTCACCTTCGACGAGCAGCTTTACGAAATCATCGGCCGCTCGACGGGCATCCGCATGACGCTGGGCAGCCCGGTACGCATCCGCGTGAAGCGCGCCGACCTGCAGAAACGCCAGTTAGACTTCGAATTGCTGCTGCCCGGGGCCGCGGCGCGCCGTACGGAAGAGCCCCGCGGCAAAGGCCCGAAGGTGCGCACCTCGTCGCGCCGCAAAGGACGGTAGTCACGGAACGAGCGCCGGTTCGGCCGTAATACCCATATCCCCCGAAGGAACGGTTGTCGTGGTGTCCCACGACAACCGTTCCTTCGTATTCGGAGAGCGCCCCGACCGCAGGACGGCAACGAAAAAGGGAGGCCCCGCAGGGTCTCCCTTTCCGGTGACGGGCGTTCCGCCCCGTCAGAAGAGATTCACGCCGTCGAGCGTTGCGATCAGGTAGGTGGCGGCCACCGTCAGGATGGCGTACAGCTCGGGGAAAGCCGCGAGGATCAGCGTCTTACCCATCACGTCGTGACCGTTGCCGATAGCGGCGATACCGTTGGCGCAGACCTTTGCCTGATAGATCGAAGCGGCGATGTTCACCAGACCGACCAGCAGACCGGCGCCGAAGATAGCCGCGCCCTGCACCATCGTCGGGTCCGTCAGACCCTTCTGCACCAGGAAGAAGCAGACGAAACCGTAGAGACCCTGCGAACCGGGAAGCGCCGAAAGAATCATGTAGCTGCCGAAAGCGCCGCCGTTCTTCTTCATGGCCCCTACTGCGGCCTGACCCGTAATTGCGGTACCGATCGACGAAGCGACACCTGCCAGACCCACCATCAGCGCTACGCCGACGTAAGCCAATACCAATGCTGTTGTTTCCATAATGTTTTGAGTTTTTTTTAATTGTTATTATTCGTTAGTATCGTTCATTTTACGAATCGGGTCGAAATTGCGCGGGGCCATTTCGAAACCGGCGTTCTTGAAAAACTCGACGAACGTCAGACGCAGCGGGTGCACGAACGACGAGATGGTCGACATGAAAAGGTTGATGCCGTGACCGATCAGCAGAATCGGAATCATAATCAGCAGCCGGACCACGATGTTCGCGCCTTCGGGCACGAATCCCGACGCCAGCGTGTTGAACACCAGCGCCAGCACACCGCCCGAAAGCCCGATGGCGAACAGACGGATATAGGACAGCACGTCGCTCAACAGTCCCGTGAGGTTGTTGTAAAGGTCCCACAAACCCGCGCCGAGGTTGATGAGCGGATTGCGCTTCGGATTGTTCAGAAGCAGCATCAGCACGCCGCCGACGCCCAGCGCCGCATAGAAGGCCACCGATCCGGCCGTAAAGCCCGGAATGGCGAGACCCGCCATCGGAAGGCCCATGGCCAGACAGCACGAGACGAGGATGATGAACCACCCCAGCAGTCCCAGCGCACGGCCGAAACCGAAACAGCGAACGGTCATCCAGATGTTGAGCAGCATGCCGAAAAGAATCTGCACCACGCCGATAACCAGCGCGATGGAGAAGAACTGTCCCTGGAAATCGAGGAATTTCACCGAGGGGAACCACGTGTTCATGTTGATGCCGAAGAACGAGCCGCACAGCAGTCCGAACGCGACGGTCGACACGCCGCACAGCGTGGCGAACCACGCCGCCTGACGCATCATGCCGGGCTTTCGGTTCCTGGCGAGCATCCACCACCCCATCAGGGTCAGGATCAGTCCGTAGCCGGCGTCGTTGAGACAGATGCCGAAAAAGAGCATGTAGAACGGAGCGAAGAAGGGTGTGAGGTCCATCGTCCCGTATTTCGGGCGGGCGTACATGTCGCCCACCAGTTCGAAGACATGCGCGAACCAACGGTTCTTGAGCTTCACGGGCGTTTCGTCCTCGGGCGTGGGGTCCGATTTGAGGAAGACCACGTTGGGGTACTCCTCCAAAAGGGCGTCGACCCGACCGGAAGTCTCCTTCTCGGCCCAGCCCTCCATGACGACCAGCGTACCGTCGGCGGCCTCCTGCGCCGTAGCCTTCACCCGCACGCCCTGCAAACGCTCCTTCAGCGAGCAGGCGTGCTGTGCGAGCAGGGCCTCCGAAGCGGCCGCACGCGAAAATTCAGCGTCGAGGGTCCGGAGTTTCCCTTCGGCTTCGGCGATGCGGCGCTCCGCCTCGCGAATGTCCATCGTCGGGGTCTTCATCTCCTGCGCGTCGAGCGTAACCTCCTCGCCGGGCTTGGCCACGACGACGAACCACACCATGGCATCGGTGCGGCTGACCTCCGAAACCGTATAGCGCTCCGACCACTCGGCCAACTGCTTGTCGAAGGTGTTGCGCTGGGTGAAGAAATAGCGCAGGACAATGCCCCGGGCGGCGAGTTTCCGCGTCGCCTCCACGTCGAACGCCCCCCAGGGACGCAGCTCCTCGGCCGCTTTTTCCAGCCGCCCGATCTCGGCGTTGAGCGTCGCGGCCTCGCGGTGCGCGGCGGCGTAATGCGCATAGGCCTCCTCGCCCGAAGCGAACGGCGCGGCGGCAGCGTCGCAGCGCTCCCCGGCGCGGAAGTTCTTCAGGAACTCCGCGGCCTTCGCAAGGCTCTCGATGTCCAGCAGCAACTGGCGGTCCTCCTCGGAGGGTTCCCAACCCGCGGTGGTGATGTCCACCAGCCCGAGGCCGCGCAGCTTCTCGACGAAATCCTCACTCTGCGCCGCAAAGAGCACAAAGTTGTATTTTGACATTCTGGCTATCATAACATCGCGCCCTCCCCGGCGGCCTGCTGCTTGGTTTTCACGATCTTCTGGGCCGACTTGGAGAGGTTCTCCTCGTCCTCCATGAAGCGTTTGATCTTACGTATGGCGTCCTCGTACCCGGGTATCTGAACCTTTTCGTACAAGTTCACCTTTTGAGTGGTTTTGCGGCGCGCATGGTCCAGCAGTTCCATCTTCCGGTTGTAGACCTCGAACTCGATCCCCAGCTGCGCCATGCGCTTGAGGATGCCGACTCCGTCGGCGAACCACACCGGCGAGGAGAACAGATCGTAGGGTTTCTCCTCGAATTTCACTTCCTGCAGGACGGGCGTGCGCACACCCGCGATTTTCTGGACCGACAAATCGACGTCGGCAATGCGCAGGAGGTCACAATCAAACTCTCCCCAGAGCGACACCATGTAGTCGTACTCGGCCTTCAGAGCGTCGAGCCGACGACGGTAGTCGCTTGCGGAGTCCTTCGCCTTCTTCACTTCGGAGCGCAGGGCCGACTCCTTACTTTTGATCGTAGGGAGGGCCTTCTGGCGCATTTTCAGCTGTTTGCCGAGTTCGCCCAGCGAGGTCTTGTTATATTGGAATTTGATTGCCATTGCGCGTTACGCCTCCTTCCAGTATTTTTGGATAAGTTCCTCCTTGATGGCGACCTCCTCCCGGGTGAAGTACTTGGCGAAAAGCCCCCATGCGGTGTCGAGCATCTGGTTGATCTCGATATTGATATCAATGGCCAGCAGTTTCTCCGAGTAGTCGAAGGCGAACTTCAGGGTGCGCTCGTCGTAGTCCGAGAGGTCGAAGCCGTTCTCCAGCTTGGTCTTGGCGTTGGCCGCGTCGGCGTAGAGGCGCACGCAGGCGTTCATCACCTGCGGATGGTCCTCGCGGGTCTTCTTGCCGATGACGAGCTGTTTCAGACGCGACAGCGAACGGAACGGGTCGACGATCACCTTGCCCGTGTCGGAGTCGTTGCGCAGGAACAACTGGCCCTCGGTGATGTAACCCGTATTGTCGGGGATGGCGTGCGTGATGTCGCCGCCCGAAAGCGTCGTCACGGCGATGATCGTGATCGAACCGCCGTTGGGCAGCTGCACGGCCTTTTCGTAGATCTTCGCAAGGTCCGAATACAGCGAACCGGGCATCGAGTCCTTCGACGGAATCTGGTCCATGCGGTTCGACACGATGGCCAGGGCATCGGCGTACAAGGTCATGTCCGTGAGCAGCACCAGCACCTTCTCGCCCTTGTCGACGGCGAAGTACTCGGCGGCGGTAAGCGCCATGTCGGGAACGAGCAGACGCTCCACGGGCGGATTCTCGGTCGTGTTGACGAACGACACGATGCGGTCGAGCGCGCCGGCGTTCTCGAAGACCGACTTGAAGTACAGAAAGTCGTCGTTCGTAAGGCCCATGCCGCCCAGGATGATCTTGTCGGCCTTGGCGCGCAGGGCCACGTTGGCCATCACGGCGTTGTAGGGCTGGTCGGGGTCGGCGAAGAAGGGGATCTTCTGCCCCGTCACGATCGTATTGTTCAGGTCGATGCCGGCGATGCCCGTGGCAATCAGCTCCGAAGGCTGGATGCGCCGGAAGGGATTCACCGTCGGACCGCCGATCTCGCGGGCCTCGCCCTCGATGATCTCGCCGCCCTCGAGCGGTTCGCCGTAGGCATTGAAGAAACGCCCCGCGAGGTTGTCCGAAACGCGCAGCTTGGGAGGCTCGCCGTGGAAGACGACCTCGGAGTCGGTGGACAGGCCCTCGGTTCCGGCGAAAATCTGCAACGTGACGTTCTCGCCCATAATCTTCACCACCTGCGCCAGCTTGCCGCCGACGGTGGCCAGTTCGTCGTTGCCGACGCCCGTGGCGCGGAGCGTCACGGTAGCCTTGGTGATGTTGTCAATCTTGGTATATATCTTCTGAAATGCTCGTGTTGTCATAATTTCTCCCGCTTATTTGGATTGTTCACTCACATACTGCTCGATCTGCTTCCGGTAGCCCTCGAACTTCTCCGACTTCCACTCCGAATAGTTCATCTGGCGGAAGAGGTTGATCAGCCCCTTGAAGAACTGCGAGCAGGCCTCGAAGTCGGCGAACGCAAATTCCTGGTTGCAAATGCCCAACACCATCTTGTACATCATCTGCTGGCGTTCCATCGGGCAGTTGGCGTCGATGTCATCGAAAGCGTCCTGCTGGAGGATGACGAAGTCGATCAGCTCCGATTTCCAGAACCGTTCGTGATACTCCACCGGCACGCCGTCGTCGCCCAGAATGTTGATCTGGTCGTTGGCCTCCTTGCCGCGCTGCACGATGGTCTTGCCCGCGTAGACCAGGTCCACCCAGTCCTTCTCGATGTGCTCGTCGAGGTATTCGCGGATTTCGGGGTATTCGAGGTATTTCGAGTAGGACTCCAGCGGGTCGATGGCCGGATAGCGCTTCGAGTCGGCGCGGCCCTGCGAAAGGGCGTAGAAACAACGCGCGGCCTTCTTCGTCGATTCGGTCACCGGCTCCTTGAGGTTACCGCCCGCAGGCGACACCGTGCCGAGGAACGTCACCGATCCGGTCTGGCCGCCGACGAGTTTCACCAGTCCCGCACGCGAGTAGAAGTTCGAGATGATCGCCGAAAGGTCCATCGGGAAGGCGTCCTGACCGGGAAGCTCCTCCAGACGGTTCGACATCTCGCGCAGCGCCTGCGCCCAGCGCGACGTCGAGTCGGCCATCACGAGCACCTTGAGGCCCATCGAGCGGTAGTATTCGCCGATGGTCATACCCGTATAGACCGACGCCTCACGCGCGGCAACAGGCATGTTCGACGTGTTGCAGATGATGATTGTGCGCTCCATGAGCGTATGGCCCGTATGCGGGTCGATCAGCTCGGGGAACTCCTTGAAGATTTCGACCACCTCGTTGGCGCGCTCGCCGCACGCCACCATGATGATCACGTCGGCGTCGGCCTGCTTCGAAATAGCGTGCTGGAGCACGGTCTTGCCCGCGCCGAAAGGCCCCGGGATAAAGCCCGTACCGCCCTCGGCCATCGGGTTGAAGGTGTCGATCGGACGCACGCCGGTCTCCATGATGCGCGACGGGCGGGGTTTCTCCGTATAGCAGCGCACGGCCTGCTTCACGGGCCATTTCTGCACCATCGTCACCTCGTGGTCGCGGCCTTCGGCGTCGGTCAGGACTGCCATCGTGTCGGTGATCTTGTATTTGCCCGCCTCGGCGACGCTCTTAACCGTATAGCTGTCCGTCATCGTGAAGGGAACCATGATCTTGTGCATCACCCACTGCTCCTTCACCTCGCCCAGCCACGACGCCGCCGTGACCTTGTCGCCGGCCTTGGCCAGCGGCGAAAATTCCCACTCGGCATCGTAGTCGACCGGATCGGTGATCGAACCGCGGGCGATGAACAGACCGTCCATCTTTTCGAGGTCGTTCTGAAGACCGTCGTAGTTGCGCGACAAAAGGCCCGGAGCCAGCGTGACTTCGAGCATGTGACCCTCGAATTCGACCCGGTCGCCGATCTTCAGACCGCGGGTGCTGTCAAAAACCTGGACATAGGCCGCGTCGCCTATGACCTTGATGACCTCGGCCATCATTTTGGTATCGCCCGTCCAGACATAGCAGATCTCGTTCTGACCCACGGGTCCGTCGGCCTTGACGATCACGATGTTGGAGATGATACCGTTTACACGTCCTGTAGTTTTCATTGTATGTTTTTATTGTTTATTCCTTATTAATCAGCTCCTTGCCGTCCAGTTCGGCAAGCAGGCGGGCGAACATCTCGCGGCCGCGCGCAGCGTCGAGCAGCGTCCAGCGGGCGACGATGTTGATCCGCACCAGGTAGGAAAGGATGGCGTTGACGTCGAAATAGTCGAAGGTCGCCAGCTCCGCGGCTTCGTTCCAGCGGATCAGGTCGATCTTGTGCTCCTTCTCCACGAGGTTGGCCTCGTCGTTCACCGCCGCGATCACCGCGTCGATATAGGGAAGTTCGCCCCGAAGCCCGAAATCGGCCGCAGAACTGCGCTGCAACTGTTCGGCGACATCGCCGCCGCCCACGACGACCTCCTCGACCGCACGCCCTGCGGCGCGCGCCGTGACGGCCGCCGAAACGTTGCGCAGGTTCCGGTCGAAAGCGGACCACTCGCGCAGGAAGCGGCTCCCGGCCTTTCCGCAGGCGGCGTAGTAGGCCCCGAACAGCTCCTTCTCGAAACGCCGCGACGTGTCGACCGTCTCGGCGTCCTCGCCCTCGGGATCGGCATAGGCCCTCACCACGCGGGCAACCGCCTCGGGAAGCCGCTTCGGAGCTTTCAGCTCCTCCGCCAGCTCCTCGCGCGTGAAGTTGCCCAGCGGATTGTGCGCCGAGCGCCCCGCACGCAGGGCGGCGATATTCTCACAGTCGTAGTAGCCGTACAGGAGCCGCACCTCGCGGGCGTCGCCGCGGTTCACCTCCTCCAGAATCCCGGAGACGATGGCCCGGGCGTCGAAGCCCTTGGTGTCGGCGTCGAGCGCGTACTCCTTCAGGGAGGCTACCAGACAATAATATTGGGTCGCAAACATGCCTTACGCCTTGAACAACAGTTGGAACACCTTGTCGCGCAGGTACTCTGCCAACAGCGCTTCGATGTCGGCGTCGGCGAACGAAATGTAGTAGCCGCCCTCCTTGGCGCCCACCTTGAAGCCGGTCTTCACCTCCTTCGACCAGCCCACCTCGACACCGGCGGCGAGCAGCTCCTTCGCACTCTCCTCGAACGCCGCGTCGAGTTTCTTGCGCTCGCCCTCGGGCAGCAGGGCCTGCAATTCGACCTTGCCCGAATCGGAACCGTTCCAGTTTTTAGCTACGGCGACGAGCATCTCCTTGATGAACGCCGGGTCCACGACGGCCTCCTTCACGCCCCGGGCCGTAGCCTTGGCGATGATCAGCGAGGCGATCTCCGACTTGATTCTGCCGACGGCCTGCTTGCCGGCCAGCGAAATCTCGGTCATGGTGTTCTTCGAAACGTCCTCGGCCTTGGCCTCCGCCTTTTTGACGATCTCTTCGGCCTCGGCGCGGGCCTCGGCGACGATCTTCCGGGCCTCGGCCTTGGCGTCGGCCACCAGCTTGTCGGCCTCGGCGCGCCCTTTCTCCAGCCCCTCGTCGTAGAGCTTCTGCGTCAACTGTTGAAGTTTGTTTTCCATAGCGTTATTTAGTTTTGATTATTGTTTTTCGGTTTTAACGCACAAATATAAAAAAGATTATCTACAATCGGGGATACTGAACAGCAATTTATCCTATTTTGACAAATTTCCGGCACAAATGGAGCAGATGTATAACCGCAGGCCCGCCGCACCGCAATGGCGGCCGCCGCAGGCCCGGGACATGCCCCGGAACTGATCGCCAAAGAGGTTGCGTTCGGCAACGGACAGATCCGCAAGGGCGGAAACACGCTGACGATAGAGGCCGTCGCCCCGGCTCCCGGATTCACGGAGTGTTTCTTCGGACTCGACAGACTGGTCCTGCATCTGCAATAAGGAGAGTCCGGCTTCGGCGCGACACGATCCGGGCCGGCCGGGAGATACAAACGCATTCCCCGGCCGGCCCGGACAAGACGGGCGAAAGACACCCGCAAAACCTTAAACCTATTGGTGCTGGGGGCGCAGAAGATCCTGCACCACCTTCACCGGAGAGAATGTCGTGACGGGAACGTCGACGAAGACCGTGTTCCACTTCGCCATCGCACCGTTCCAGAGTCCCGGAAGCTCCTGCGCACGCAGATCGCGGCCGCCGGAGGATTTCGACGAGATGAATCCCGTCGCGGGATCGGTGTACCGGCGCAGATCGAACTTGCACCCCTTCGAATCGCGCACGCCGCAGACGAGGTCCACCGGATTGAAGTGCGTGGCCGACTGCATCAGCGGCAGGTCGTCGGGCGCGATCTGGCTCGACTCGGCGATCTGAAGCGACTCCGTGCCGTCGGGGTTCCCGACCCAGAACGGGCCGCCGCCCGACTCGCCCTCGTTGCGGACCATGCCGCAGACGCGGATCGGACGGTCCAACACGGCGCGCAGCAGCGCCGAATCGTACTCGGCGGGGAGTTTCACGCAGAGCTGTTTTTCGATGAATTCGGCGATGGGTTCCAGCTCGGCGCCGCCCACTTCGAGGGCCTTGAGGTACTCGAAGGCGCGCCCCTGGAGGTCGAGCAGAACCCCCGCAAGCACCTTTTTATAACGGACCGTGTCCCCGCGGCGGGCATCGGTCGTCACGTTGTCGATGTTCTTGATGAAGATCAGGTCGGCGTCGATCTCGTTCAGGTTTTCGATCAGCGCCCCGTGGCCCGCGGGACGGAACAGCAGCGTGCCGTCGTCCTGCCGGAAAGGCGTGTTGTCGGGATTCACGGCGAGGGTGTCGGTCGAAGGTTTCTGCACCGAGAACGAGATCTCGTAACGGACGCCGAACCGCTTTTCGTAAAGGGGGACCTTTGCGGCGAGCAGCTCCTCGAAGCCCGCGACGTGCTCGGGCGAGACGGTGAAATGGATGCGCACGACGCCTCCGGCCGCGGCGTAGGCCGCCCCTTCGACCAGGTGCTCCTCGACGGCCTTGCGCGCCCCCTCGGGATAGGCGTGGAAGGTGACCAGGCCCTTGGGCTTGCGGCCGTAGTTCAGCCCGTCGCCGACGATGGCATTCACGATCGCACGGTCGTCGGCCCCGGCGGGCAGCACGGCGCGAAGTTCGGGCCAGAAGGCGAACTTCCCGATATTTTCCAGCAGCGTGTCGATGCCCTTGCCGCGTTTGCCGTCGTTGACGAACTCGAACAGCTCCTTGAACATGCGCGTGGCGGCCCCCGAAGCGGGCACGAACTTCACCACCCCCAGTCCGGCAGACTCTTTTTCATAGCGTTCCACGGCGGCATCGGCCTCCGCCGCGCCGACAACCAGCACGCCGTCGCCCGGCGATGCGGCCCGCACGACATTCAGGAAAGGGAATCCGCGGCGGAAATTCTCCAACTGGGTCTCCGCCTGTTCGGGAGTGAGTCCGTGCTCCCGGATTTGCTGCAAATCTTTTTCGTCGAACATATTCTGTTATCGTTTACATGGTCACCGATTGCCAAACCTGCGGTGCCTCCGACGTTTGCGCCGGGAATCGCCGCCAAAAAAACGGATCAGCGCAAGCAAGGACAGCAGTATGCAGATCAGCCACACCATTGAGTTATTCAGGTTTGAATCTCAAAGTTAAAAATAATTTCTAACTTTGCATACCATGATTCGAGAATTTCACCAAATCAGCCTGCGCGGGCGCAACAGTTTCGGCGTCGACCAGAGGGCCGCACGCCTCGTAGAATTCGAAACGGCCGAGGATCTGCGCACGTTTTTCGCCGCGGGGATTCCCGGGCGGTGGACGGTGCTCGCCGGGGGCAACAACATCCTTTTCACCGAAGATTACGACGGCGTGCTGCTGACCCCCGTGGCCCGGCAGATCGCCCTTTTGAGCGACGACGGCGACGAAGTTCGCCTGCGCGTCGAGGCGGGCGTCGAATGGGACGACCTGGTGGAATGGGCCGTCGAACGCGGTCTGTGGGGCATCGAAAACCTCTCGCTGATCCCCGGCAAGGCGGGGTCCGCCCCGGTGCAGAACATCGGGGCCTACGGCTGCGAAGCGAAGGACGCGATCCGCCGGGTCGAGATGTACTGCGTCGAAACGGGCAACCTGCTGACGCTCGACGCCGCGCACTGCGGATTCGGCTACCGCGAAAGCGTCTTCAAGCACGACCTGAAAGGGCGCGTGATCATCACAGCCATCGAAATACGCCTCTCGCATACGCCGCGTCCGAAACTGGGCTACGGCGACGTGGAGCGCGAGGTCGAAGCCCGCGGAGGCGCCACGCTGCGCAACATCCGCGAGGCGATCTGCTCGATCCGCCGCGCGAAACTTCCCGACCCGGCCGTGCTGGGCAACGCGGGCAGTTTCTTCAAGAATCCCGTGGTCGAAGCCCCCGTCGCGAAACGGCTCCTTGCCGAATATCCCGACATGCCGCACTATGCGGCCCCCGAAGGCCGCGTAAAGCTGGCCGCCGGGTGGCTGATCGACCGGGCCGGGATGAAAGGCTACCGCGAGGGAAGCGTGGGGGTTCACGAGCGGCAGGCGCTGGTGCTGGTGAACCACGGCGGCGCCACGGGCGGCGAGGTGATCGCCTTCGCCCGCACGGTGCAGGCGAAGGTCCGCGAAAAATTCGGCATCGAAATAGATACGGAGGTGAACATATTATGAATCTTTTGGACTCTTTTCAACGCTACATCGACGAGAACGACCTCGCCACGCACGACGACCGTATCCTGCTCACCGTCTCGGGCGGCGTGGACTCGATGGTCATGCTCTCGCTGTTCACCCGCTGCGGCTACCGGGTGGGCGTGGCCCACTGCAACTTCCAGCTGCGCGGCGCAGAGAGCGACGAGGACGAAGTGCTGGTGGAAGACGAGGCCAAAAAGCACGGCGCGGCGTTCTACAACAGGCGCTTCGAGACCAGGGCCGAAATGGAGCGCACGGGCGAGTCGATGGAGATGGCGGCCCGGCGGCTGCGCTACGCATGGTTCGACGCCTTGAGCCGCGAGCACGGCTACACGGCCATCGCCATCGCCCACCATGCCGACGACTCGATCGAAACCTTTTTCATCAACCTGCTGCGCGGAACCGGCCTGCGGGGGCTGACGGGAATCTCGACACAGGTCGGAAAGGTGATCCGTCCGCTGCTGTTCGCGTCGCGCAAGGAAATTCTCGAATATGCCGTCCAGAACCGCATCCCCTTCCGGGAGGATTCGTCGAACCGGTCGACCAAATACCTGCGCAACAAGATCCGGCTGGGGCTGATCCCCCGCATCCGCGAAATCAACCCCAAGTTCACGAGCCTGATGAGCCGCAACCTCGCGCGCCTGACCGACGCCCAGCTGTTCATCAACCACGGCATCGAACGCATCCGCTCGGAGGCCGTCACCTCGGACACGGGGATCGACACGATCCATCTCGACCGCCTCGATCCGGCCTTTCCGCAGGGATTCGTGATCTACGAACTGTTGAGTTCGGGCTACGGATTCAAGGGCGACGTGATCGACGCGCTGTGCCACTCGCTCGAACAGGACGCCACGGGACGGCGGTTCTACGCCCGCGAAAGGGTGGCCTCGATCGACCGCGGAAAGATCGTCATAGCGCCGATAGCCCCCGACGACGCGTGTCTGACGACGGTGCGCAAAGGCGCCCCGCGCAGCTACTGCGGCAACTCGGTCCTCTACTACGAATACTGCGACATCGACACGATCAAGAATTTCGGCGTTCCCGAGAACATCGCGCAGATAGACGCCGACCGCCTGCAATTCCCGCTCACGCTGCGCCGCTGGCGCGACGGCGACTGGTTCGTGCCGTTCGGCATGACGGGCCGCAAAAAGGTGTCGGACTTCCTCGTCGACGCCAAGGTCTCCGTGGCCGAGAAGCAGCGGCAGTTCGTGCTGCTGTCGGGCGACGAGATCGTCTGGCTCGTCGGACGCCGCATCGACGACCGCTACCGCCTTACGCCCGACACGGAAAACGTGTTGCGCATCACCAAAGAAATCGTTTAAAATGGCAAAGAGCGCTCTGAAATTCAAGGATTCCGTCGCCCAGTACGAACGGATCGCGGCAGAGGTCGCGGCCCGCCGGTTTTCCGGCATCTACCTGCTGATGGGCGAGGAGAGCTACTTCATCGACGCACTCTCGGACCAGCTGGCCGCGACGATCCTCGACGAGGCCGCGCGGGCCTTCAACCAGATCACCGTCTACGGGCGCGACTCCGAGGCGGGGCAGGTGATCAACCTCTGCCGCCAGATGCCGATGATGGGACAATACCAGGTGGTGATCCTCAAGGAGGCACAGCAGCTCAAGGGGCTGGACAAGCTCGCGCTCTACACGCAGAAGCCCTCGCCGACGACCATTCTCGTGATCTGCCACAAGGAGAAGAACGCCGACAAACGCTCGGCCTTCTACAAGGGCTGCGCAGCGAACGGCACGGTGCTGGAATCGGTGCGCCCGCGCGACTACGAGATCGCGGCGTGGTTACAGCAGTTCATCCGGCAGAAAGGATTCACGATCGACCCCAAGGCGCTTTCGATGCTGACCGACCATTTGGGAACCGACATCGCGAAGATCTCCAACGAAATCCGGAAACTCACCGTCTCGCTGCCCGAGGGTACGCAGCGCATCACCGACGCCGACATCGAGGCCAACATCGGCATTTCGAAGGATTTCAACAACTTCGAACTCTGCAAGGCGGTCGTCACGCGGGACATGGCCCGCGCGCTGATGATCGCCGAGCACTTCGCCCGCAACCCCAAGGACAACCCGTTGCTCTTGACCGTCATGGCGCTGTTCGGGCAGTTCAAGGAGCTGTTCGTGGTCAACTACCTGCGCTGGCTCGCACGCCACAAAGGACGGCCCTTTCCGCCGGACACGGAACTGATGCGCATCCTGCGCAAGAACAACACGTTCGTCATCGGCGAGATCAAGCAGAACGCCGCCGGATGGGACAACCGCAAGGTGTTCAACATCCTCGGGCTGCTGCGCGAATACGACGCCAAGAGCAAGGGACTGGGTGCGGGCGGCGCGTCGGACGGCGAACTGCTGCGCGAACTGCTGCTGAAAATCTTTCTGCTTTGACCGGTCTCTACCTATACCAGACCGTGCATCTGGCCCGGGGCCGCGCGCGCAACGTCGCCGGACACATCGCCGTGCTCGACGCCGCGTCGCGCGAACTGTTCGGACGCCCCTACGCCCCCGCCGCAGAGCGGCTCGCGAAGCGTATCGAGACGCTCTCCGCCGCGGAACGCTATCCGGCGGGCGTGTCGGGCTTCGTGCGCATAGAACTGGACCCCGACGGCACGGAACGTCTGCTCCCGGCAGGGGTGTCGCTCTACGACGGCTACGCCTTCCGGAGCCTTCAGCCCGAAGCCGTGACCGTCGGATACGATCTGACGCTCTCCGAGGCTCCGACCTCCGCGCGCGAGGCCGCAGCGCAGCTGGCACGCAGGCTGGCCGAACGGCGCGGGGCGGAAGTCGCCGTGCGCTGCGACAGCGCGGGAATTCTCCGCTCGGCCGACGACGCGCCGCTGCTGGCCATCGCCGGCCGCACCGTCCTAACAGCCCCCGGCCCCGCAAGCGTCGAACGCCGCCTGGCCATGCTGGCCGTTCGGGCCGCAGGGCTGGAACTGAGCGAAGAGGCCTTCGGACGCGCCGACCTGCCCTCGCTCGACGAACTTTTCTTCGCCGACCACCGGGGCGTCACCTCGCTTTCGCGCTGCGACGGGCTGCCGCTGATGACCTTCGTCGCCGAACGCATCGCCGAAGCGATGGAGGGTCTTTTTCCGAAAAAATAGAAACCGGACCGGACGCAACCGTCTTATCTTTCGGGGAACCAAAACCCGAAAATCGTGAAAAAATACCTCTTTGCGTATGCGGTTCTTGCAACCGCACTGCTGTTTTTCACCTGCCGCCATTACCGCGCCGAGAACCGGCGGCTGGTCGAAAACCAGACGGCCCTGGCGGCCGACGTCACCCGTTACCGCACACGACTGGGCGCGGAGGCGGCCTCGGTGCAGGCCCTCCGGCTGCGGTGCGGGGAGTTCGAAACGCTGCGCGCGGCCGACGCCGAGCAGATCCGGCGCCTCGGCATCCGGCTCCGCAGGCTCGAAGCCGCCGCCAAGGCCGTCGCCGTCACCGACGCCGAAATCCGCACCCCGCTGCGCGACACCGTCGTCGTCCGGATACACGACACGCTCCCCGTGCGCGACACCGTCCGGATGTTCCGCTGGCGCGACCCGTGGATTTCGGTCGAAGGACGCATCGGCCGCGACTCGGCCGCCTGCCGCATCCGCAGCGTCGACACCCTGCGCCAGGCGGTCCACCGCATCCCGCGCCGTTTCCTCTTCATCCGCTGGGGCACGAAGGCCCTCCGGCAGGAGATCGTCTCGACCAATCCCCACACACGGATCGTCTATGCGGAGTACGTGAAAATCGAACGCTGAAAAATTTTCCGCAAAAATCCGGCTGTCCCGTAGGGGTCGGCCGGATTTTTCGTGTCACAATGGAAACGACAGCAAACCATGAATCCGGACAACCATACCTGGGACCTTCTGGTCGGCGCCCTCAAAGGCACGCTCGGCGAGGCCGAACAGCGCGAATTCGACCGATGGGCCGCCGAAGCGGAAAACCGCCGCTTCTACAACAACCTGACCCGCGTATGGCGCGAAATACAGCAGCGGGCCGCGGCTTACGAGCCGGACCGCGACCGGCTGTGGCGGCAGTTGCAGCAACGGATCGGAACCTACGAAATTCCGCATGCGGACCAGCTTCCGAAACGTCGCCGGAGCCACCTGCTGCAAATGGCCATAGCTGTCGCCGCGGCAGTCGCCGTGACCCTTTTCGCAACCCGCGCCGACCTCTTCCGCTCCGCCGCAGAGACGGCGGAACAGCGGCTCTGCGCCTTCGAAGGCAAGTCGCAGGCGCGGCTCTCCGACGGCTCGACGGTCTGGCTCCACGGCGGATCGACGCTCACCTGCGACGCCCGTTTCGCCGCCGGGGAACGCCGCGTGAAACTCCGCGGCGAAGGGTTCTTCGAGGTGGCCAAAGACTCCGAACGCCCCTTCACCGTCGAGGTCGAAGGGTTGGAAATCAGCGTCCACGGCACGAAATTCAACGTCCGCACCGCGGCCGACCGCTACGTGTCGGTCTCGCTGGTCGAAGGCTCGGTGTCGCTCGACACCGGGCGCGGCAGCCGCAGACTGCTGCGTCCCGGGGAGATCGCCTGTTACGACCCCGACACGCGCAAAGTGGTCATCGGACGCGGCAACGTGGCGATGGAGTCCTGCTGGGCCGCGGGAAAACTCGCGTTCGAACGGCAGTCGCTGGGCGAAATCTGTCACTACATGGCACGCTGGTACGACACCGAAATCCACATCACCCCGGCCCTCGCACACAACTACGCCTACACGTTCACCATTACCGACGAACCGCTCGAAGAGATCCTGCGCATCATGAGCCGCATCAACCCCATCGCCTACACGTTCGCCGAAGACAACACCGTCACGATTTCCGAACTCGAATAAACCCTGCATTACGACCTTTAAAAACCCGATTGCCTATGAAGCGATAAACCGACCCCCTACCCGACCTTACCGCAGCGGCCCATGACCAATGCCGCCGCAAACTTTCCACAAACTTAAAATTTCAACCATGATGCACTTCAGACTATTTGCAATCCTCTTGCTGCTGGTCGCAGGCAGTACGACGGTTGTATCCGGCCAGACGCAGCAGGAACCGGCGCTCGACATGGAGTTCACGGACATCCCGCTTTCGGAGGCCATATCCCGTATCGAGAAGAACACCCGCTACACGTTCTTCTACGACGCCAAGCAGACCGACCTCTCCCAACGCGTGAGCCTCAAGGCGAAGCGAATGCCGATTTCAGCCGCCTTGAAGGAAATGCTCGCCCCGACAGGGCTGAACTTCACCATCACCGAACGCCAGATCGCCCTGATCCCGGCCCGCAAGGCCGCGGCCCGGCAGCGCACGATCGCAGGCGTCGTCAACGACTCGTCCGAAACGCCGCTGGCGGGCGTGGCCGTCACGCTCGTGGGCGACAACACCCGCGGTGCGGTAACGGAAGCCAACGGCAGCTTCACGCTCACGGTCCCCGACGCCGACATAACGCTCAGCTTCACCTATCTGGGCTACGTGAGCAAGAAAGTCGCCGTCCCCGCCACGCAGAACAACGTGAAGGTGTTCCTTACGGAGGACGCCGTGAAGATGGAGGACGTGGTGGTCGTGGGTTACGGAACCCAGAAAAAGGTGAACCTCACGGGCGCCATCGCCACGGTGGACGAAAAACAGCTGCAGAACCGGTCGGCGCCTTCGGTGGCCCACATGCTGCAAGGCTCCGTCCCGGGACTCACGGTCTCGACTTCGTCGGGACGCCCGGGCAATCCGGCCAGCCTCAACATCCGCGGCATCACCTCGATCAACGGCGGTTCGCCGCTGGTGCTGGTCGACGGCGCCGAAGGCGACCTGATGAAGATCAACCCCAACGACGTGGCCTCGATCTCGGTGGTCAAGGACGCTTCGGCGGCGGCCATCTACGGCGCCCGTGCGGCATTCGGCGTGGTGCTCGTGACGACCAAGAGCGGCGACTCCTCGGGCAAGACCCGCATTTCGTACAGCGGCCGCTGGGGCTGGAACGAACCCACCACCTCGACCGACTACGAGACCCGCGGCTACTACTCGGTCTACCTCAACGACCTCTTCTGGCGCTCCTACGCCGGAAACAACTACACGCGCTACACCGAACAGGACATGATGGAGCTGTGGGCGCGCCGCAACGACCGCACGGAGCATCCCGACCGCCCGTGGGTCAAGATCGACCAGCGCGACGGCCGCGACACCTATGTCTACTACGGCAACACCGACTGGTATCACTACCTGTTCAAGGATGAGCACCCGAACACGAGCCACAGCATCTCGCTCTCGGGAGGCAACGACCGTGTGGACTATCTGCTCTCGGGCAGCTATTACAGCGAGGAGGGACTTTTTCGCCAGCATCCCGACAAGCTCCAGAAGATCACATTCCGGTCGAAAATCACCTTCGACATCAACAAGTGGCTGAAGGTGAGCAACAACACCAGCTACTACAACTACAAGTACTTCTACCCCGGCCCGAGCGATGTCAATACGGCCTTCTCGTGGAGCACCGTACACGGACTGGCTTCGTTCGTTCCCGTCAACCCCGACGGCACGAGCGTCTACAACACGTCGTTCTCGAACTACCAGATCATGGACGGACTGCCCACGATCCTCAACAAAGACGGCCACACCAACGACGACCATACGGACAACATGTCGACCACGACGGAGCTGACCTGGACCCCGGTCAAAGGGCTGGAGATCAAGGGTAACTTCACCTACATGTTCAATACCACGCGCTACACCAACCGTCAGGTCAACACCGAGTACTCGCAGTATCCGGGTGAAATAAACACGCTCACGTCCGGAAAGATGGAGGACAAACTCTATGAAAAGAGCATGACCCACACCTACTATCAGGCCAACCTCTACGGCACGTTCGAACGCACCTTCGCCCGGGACCACAACTTCAAGGCGATGGTCGGCTTCAACTGGGAGACCAAATTCCTCAAGGACGTGGCCGCAACGGGTTACAACCTGCTCTCCGAAACGCTCAACGACCTGAACCTCGTGGGCCAGGGCGCCGACGGCGAAAAACGCATGGAGGTAGGCGGCGGTCAGAACGAATACGCCCTGATGGGCTTCTTCGGCCGTCTGAACTACGACTACAAGGGCAAATACCTCGTCGAGGCGAGCGGCCGCTACGACGGCACATCGCGCTTCAAGCGCGGGCAGCGCTGGGGCTTCTTCCCCTCGTTCTCGCTGGGATGGCGCGTCTCGGAAGAGGCCTTCTTCGACGGCATCCGCGACCAGTTCAACAACCTCAAACTGCGCTTCTCGTACGGCCAACTGGGCAACCAGAACGTCGGTTATTACGACTATATCCGCAAAATCTCGATCGGGAGTCAAAACTACCTGTTCGGCGGCGACAAGCCCACCACGGCGACCATCTCGGCCCCGGTGGCTTCCGACCTCTCGTGGGAGCGAAGCATCCACAAGAACCTCGGCGTGGACATGAGTTTCCTGAACAACCGCCTGGCCTTCTCCGCCGACTTCTACATCCGCGACACGAAGGACATGCTCACCGCGGGCATCGCCCTGCCGGCCACCTACGGCGCCGACTCGCCGAAAATGAACAGCGCCGACCTGCGCACCAAGGGCTACGAGCTCTCGCTCAACTGGCGCGACGAGTTCCAGCTGCTGCGCCGTCCGTTCTCGTACAGCGTGACGCTGACCTTCAACGACTACGTTTCGAACATCACCAAGTTCGACAACCCCGACCGCTCCTTCGCCAAGAAATACTACGAAGGCATGCGCTGGGGCGAAATCTGGGGTTACCGCATCGACGGACTGTTCGCCTCGGACGAGGAAGCCCGCAACTACCCCGTCGACCAGACGACCGTGAACGAGATCATCAACGCCTCGGCAGGAGCCGAAAAGGGACTGCGCGCCGGCGACCTGAAATTCCGCGATCTGGACGGCAACAACGTAATCTCCATCGGCAAGAACACCGTCGACGATCCGGGCGACCGCGAAATCATCGGCAACAGCCAGCCGCGCTACCACTACGGCGCCACGCTGGCGCTGCAATGGGCAGGCATCGACTTCTCGATCTTCTTCCAGGGAATCGGCCGCCAGGACTGGTACCCGGCCGCCAACGCACTGGCCTTCTGGGGTCCCTACGCACGTCCCTACGCCACCTACCTCCCCAAGAACTTCCACACGCAGATCTGGTCGGAGGAGAATCCGAACTCCTATTTCCCCCGTCCGCGCGGCTACACGGCCCTGCAGGGAACCAACCGCGAGCTGACGGCCGTCAACGACCGCTACCTGCAAAACATCGGCTACTGCCGTCTGAAAAACCTCACGGTGGGCTACACGCTGCCCAGACAATGGACCCGCAAGGCGCTGATCGAGAGCCTGCGCATCTACTTCACGGGCGAAAACCTCTTTACCTGGTCGGGCATCCGCTCGGATTACATCGACCCTGAAATGGCCGCCACGAACGGCAACCTGCGTCTCTACCCCTGGCAGCGGACCTACATGTTCGGCGTGGACGTCACCTTCTAACCGCTTAAATGAGAAGAGTTATGAAAAAGATTCTATCGATACTGACCGTAGGCTGCGCCCTGACGCTTTCGTCGTGCGAGGACTGGCTCGACAAATATCCGCTGGCGCAGATGTCGCCCGAGACCTTCTTCTCGAACGAAAACGAGTTGCAGGCCTTCAGCAACACCTTCTACACGATCTTCCCCGGCGACGGCCTTTACAACGAAGGCTACGACAACATCGTGAAGAACGAAATCGCCGCCGAAATGCGCGACGGCCGCACGATTCCCGCCTCGGGCGGCGGCTGGACGTGGACCGACCTGCGCAAGTTCAACACCCTGCTCGAATACTCGGGCAACTGCAAGGACACCGACATCCGCAACCGCTACGACGCCGTGGCCCGTTTCTTCCGCGCCTACTTCTATTTCGAGAAGGTGAAGCGCTTCGGCGACGTGCCCTGGTATGCCAAGCCCCTCGGTTCGGCCGACCCCGAGCTGAAGCGTCCCCGCGACTCGCGCGAATTCGTCATGCAGCGCATGATCGAGGACATCGACTTCGCCATCCGCTATCTGCCGGCCGAACGCGATCTCTACCGCGTGACGAAATGGACGGCGCTGGCGCTCAAGTCGCGCTTCTGCCTCTTCGAAGGCACGTTCCGCAAGTACCACAGCATCGACGGCTACGAACACGACTGGAAATGGTATCTCGAACAGGCCGCCGACGCAGCCGAGGAATTCATCACCAACAGCGGCTATTCGCTCTACACCGCGACCGGACCGGCCACCAGCTACCGCGACCTGTTCGCCTCGGAGAACGCGCAGAGCGTCGAGGTCATCCTCGCCCGCGACTATAATTCGGCGCTGGGCGTCTTCCACAACGCCAATTTCTACACCATCAGCGCCTCGTACGGCAAACCGGGCATGACGCGCAAGATCGTCGACAGCTACCTGATGGCCGACGGTTCGCGATTCACGGACAAGGCCGGCTGGGAAACCATGGAGTTCAAGCAGCAGTGTTCGAACCGCGACCCGCGCCTGGCCCAGACCATCCGCACGCCGGGATACACGCGTATCGGAGCCACGACCAAGCTGGCGCCGGACCTGGCGAACTCGATCACCGGCTACCACGTCGTGAAGTTCGTCACCGGAACGGCGCAGGACGCCTACAACAAGTCGTTCAACGACCTGCCGATCTTCCGCTCGGCGGAGGTCTACCTCAATTTCGCCGAGGCCAAGGCCGAGCTGGGAACCCTCACGCAGGAGGACATCAACCTCTCGGTCAAACGGCTGCGCGACCGTGTGGGCATGTCCAACCTGATCCTCGACGACGCCAACAAAAACCCCGACCCCTACCTGTCGGATGAGAAGACCGGCTATCCCAACGTCACGGGTGCGAACAAGGGGGTGATCCTCGAAATCCGCCGCGAACGCACCATCGAGCTGGCGATGGAGGGATTCCGCTACTACGACATCATGCGCTGGAAGGAGGGCAAGACCTTCGAACAACCGCTGCTGGGCCTCTACATCCCCGCCAAGGGCGAGTACGACATCGACGGCGACGGAACGCCCGACGTCTATTTCGCCACCAAGGGCGAGACGCCCTCGACCACGGCCAAACTGACACTGGTGATCGACCAGGACATTCTCTTCTCCGACGGCGACCACGGCTACATCTCGCCACACAAGAACAACCCCGGCATCTGGGACGAAACCCGCGACTATTTCTATCCGATTCCGACCGACGACCGCTCGCTGACGGGCGGCGCCCTGACCCAGAACCCCGGATGGAACGACGGACTGAATTTTTAACCGCAAAACAAACCGAAAAATGTTGGAACTCATGAAAAAATACCTGATGACCCTGCTGACGCTCGGCCTGGCCTGCAATGCCGCAGCCTGCATGGAGGACGAACCGTTTTACGACACCGAAATTCCGCCCCACGCCTCGATCGACAACTCCAAGGGCGAGGGTGTGACACGTCTGGTGACCTACAATGTCGGAATCTTCAACAAATACATCAAGGACGACTACCAGCTCATCGCCGACATGATGAAGGAGATCGACGCCGACGCCATCTGCATGAACGAGCTCGACAACAACACCAACCGCACGCGCCACGTCTACCAGCTCAAGCATTTCGCATCCCTGATGGGCAGCTGGGACTTCGAATACGGTGCGGCCATGCCCTACGACGGAGGCGAATACGGCGAGGGCGTGACGACCCGCAAGAAGGCCGTGAATAAGTTTTCGGTGGCCCTGCCCAAGGGCGTGGGCGCCGAGCCGCGCGTACTGGTCGTCATGGAGATGGAGGATTACGTGATCTGCACCTCGCACCTCGACCATGTCTCTTCCGAGGCGCAGCTGGAACAGGTGGAGCTGATTACCAAAACGATGAAGGAACGTTACGGCGACTCCGGGAAGCCCGTTTTCCTGGGCGGCGACATGAACGCCACACCCTCGTCGGAGACGGGCAAACTGCTCCAGAAAGACTGGGAGATCCTGACCATCACCGGATTCGGGACCTTCCCGTCGGACAATCCCTCGAAATGCATCGACTACATCATGCAGCTCAAGGGCACGCCGAAGTGCGAAGTCGTAGGCTCGCAGATCCTGCGCTGGTTCAAGTCGGGCGACGTGACGAAAGCCTCGGACCACCTGCCGGTGATGCTCGACATCAAACTCCCGGCCAAAAACAAGTAGAACCCAAAACGAACACGACCATGAAACGATATGCTTCCATCCGTCTCGTTGCGGCCGCCGCGCTGTTGATTGCGTCGGGAGGCTGCAAGGACGACAATCCGGGAACGGGGCTGAACGGGCCCGCGGTGCTGGCGATCCAGAACGCCGGGGCCGAGCCGCTCCAGATCTCGCTGCTCGAACCCAAAACCCAGACGATCGACATCCGGGCCGTCGCCCGGTCGGTCAGTGCGGAGAACCTCACCGTGACCTTCAAGGTCGACCGCACGCTGGTCGACGCCTACAACAAGGCCCACGACACGTCGTACGAACTCGTGCCGGCCGAGGCCTACGAATTTTCGAAGAAGGAGGTGATCCTGCCCCGCTACAACGAGGTTTCGTCGACGGCGCAGGTGACGCTAAACAGCGAGAAGATGCCCGACGGCGAGCAGTACCTGCTACCGATCACCATCGAACAGATCAAAGGCGACGACGCTGCGCAGACCTCCGACGAGGGCAACGTCTACTACATCCTCTTCAACAAGCGCGTGCTGCCGCCCGCCCAGCTGCTCGACCGCGAAGGCTGGAAAGTGGTCCACTGCACCTCGGAATACACCCCGGGCGAAGGCAATCCCAAGACCGGGTGGGCCAAGGACGTGCTCGACGGCAACCCGGCGAGCTATTGGACCTACAATTTCAAGGCATCCGTCGGTCCGGTGGTCTACGTTCCGCTCTATTTCGTCTTCGACATGGGCAAGGAGGTGACCGTGCGCGGCGTCCGCATCACGGCCCGCACCAAAGCCGGCGGCGTACTGAACAATCCTCCGGGCGACATCACGATCGAAACGGCCAAGACCATCACGGGCGACGGCATGGAGAACGACGCGGACTGGACATACAGCGAACGGTTCACCGGGACGAAGCCCGACGAGGGAATCATGTCCCACTCGCTCCATAACTCGGTCTATCTGGGTGAAATACAGCGGGCGCGCTACATCCGCTTCACGCTCCACATGTCGTGGAACAGCGGGTCGAGCGTAAAACCGACGCCGATGACCTACAAAGGCGGCACATTCGCCGAATTCGAAGTCTGGGGCAACCTCGAAGAACTGGACCTCGACTAATCCCTTATCACCCGCCTGCGGGAGCGTTCCCGCAGGCGGCTTTTTCAGCCACCACCCTTCCCCAATCCAATGAGAAAGAGCATTTTATTAATCTTCGTCACACTTCTCGCGGCAGCCGGCTCCGCCCGGAGCATCGACATCATCCCGCGCCCCGCGGAAATCACCGAAGCCAGAGGTGAGTTTCGGATCACGGCCCAGACCGCCATCGCCGCCGAAGGAGAACTCCGGCGTCCCGCCGAAATCTTCGCAACGGACATCGAACCCGTCATCGGGCGCGAAATACCCGTGGCCGCGAAGGGCGAAATCCGTCTCCGGACATCCCCGTCCCTCGCCGCCGAGGAGTACACTCTTGCCGTGACGCCCCGTACCGTCGAAATTCTCGGAGGCTCCCCGCAAGCCGTGTTCTACGCCTTGCAGACACTCCGCCAACTCGTCGCTACCGACGGAACAGTACCCGCGGTCGTCGTCCGCGACAAACCCTGCTTCGCACACCGCGGCGGAATGCTCGACTCCGGGCGTCATTTCTGGACCGTAGACGAGGTGAAGCGTTTCATCGACATCCTCGCCATGCACAAGCTGAACGTATTTCACTGGCATCTCTCCGAAGATCAGGGATGGCGCATCGAGATCAAACGCTATCCCCTGCTGACCGAGATCGGGTCCGTACGCAGGGAGACCGTCATCGGCCGATACGACAAGACCGACGAAAGCCGCAACCGATACGATGGAAAACCCTACGGCGGTTTTTACACCCAGGACGACGTACGCGCCATCGTGGCCTACGCCGCAGAGCGCTACATCGAGGTCATTCCCGAGATCGACATGCCCGGGCATATGCTCGGGGCGCTGGCTTCCTATCCCCAGCTGGGATGCCGGGGCAAGGGCTACGAGGTATGGACCCACTGGGGGATTTCCAAGGACGTGCTCTGCGCCGGAAAGGAGGAGACCTTCGAATTCGTGGAAAACGTGCTCGCAGAGGTGCTCGACCTGTTCCCCTCGAAATTCATACACGTCGGGGGCGACGAATGTCCCAAGGAGCGCTGGAAGGAGTGCCCCGCCTGCCAGAGGCGCATCCGGGAGGAGGGACTGGCAAACGAAAACGAACTTCAGAGTTATTTCATGCACCGCGTCGAAAAGTGGCTCCACGAGCACGGACGCGAGTTGATCGGATGGGACGAGATCATGCAGGGCGGAATATCGAAGTCAGCGGTAATCATGGCCTGGACGGATCAGTTCCGGGGAACGGACGCCGCGAGGAAGGGAAACCGAGTCATCATGACACCCAAGTGGAACTGCTACCTCGACTACTCGCAGACTTCCGATCCCGAGAAGTACGAGCCGATAGGACCCACACGGTACCTCTCCATGAGGCAGGTTTACCGACTCGATCCCTACGACCGCCTGAAACCCGCCGAGTACAGGAATATCCTCGGCATTCAGGGAAACGTATGGACCGAATATATCGCCGATTTCGGCCATGTGCAGCGAATGACGCTCCCCAGGATGGCCGCCATCGCAGAAATCGCCTGGGCATACGACCGGAAGGATTACGACGATTTCGAAAAACGGGCCAAAAGGCTCCTGCCGGAACTTTACGGAAACGCAAAACTAAAATTCTCGGAATTCTTCTTCGAGGACATCGAGTGAACAAAGCCGCGGAAAAGCGGGTCGCCTCCCCACCCTGCGGCCTGCTTTTCCGCAACGGCTTTTCGGGGAATCCCGATTTTTAGTACTTTTACACAGTCTTACGACACGCCATGTCAGATAACGAATACGACGTTCACCTGTGGTTGAGAATCGAACGGGGGGGGGGAAATCGCCGCCTTCCGGGAGTTGTTCGACCGTTACTATGCGCCGTTGTGCCGCTTCGCCGAGTTCTGGCTCCGCGACCGCGCTTCGGCCGAAGAGGTCGTACTCGACGTCTACACCCATGTCTGGCAGCACGCCGCCGAGCTGCGGATCACCGTCTCGGTACGCGCCTATCTGTTCCGCGCCGTGCGCAACCGGGCGCTCAACCGCCTGCGCGACGACCGTTTTTCCTACATTCCGTTCGAAGAGTTAGGCGAGGTTTTCGCCAGCCCCGAGTCGTTGCAGATCGAGACCGACGAGATCACGCAGCTCGTGGCCGAGGCCGTCTCGCAGCTGCCCGGCCGCTGCCGCGACATCTTCCTCAAAAGCCGCAACGAGCAGCTCTCGAACGCCGAAATAGCCGCCGAAATGCATATTTCCGTCAAGACCGTCGAAGCGCAGATGAGCAAGGCGCTGCGTCGCCTGCGCGGTCTGCTCCACAAGGAGTGACCCGCCGCGGCTGCAATGAATAAAAACGGGAAAACGTGCTGTTTTTCCGTTTTTTTTCTACCTTTGTCCGATATGGAACGCACTGCAATCTTCCCCGGGTCGTTCGACCCCTTCACGCGCGGCCATGCGGCTCTGGTCGACGAAGCGCTGAACCTGTTCGACCGCGTGATCATCGGCATCGGCAACAACACCTCCAAGCAGGGGCTGCTGACGGTCGAGAACCGCAAGCGGCTCATCGACGACATCTACCGCGGCGATGAGCGCGTCGAGGCGTGCATCTACACCGGGCTGACGGGCGAATTCGCCGAGGCGGCAGGAGCCTGCGCCATCATCCGCGGCGTGAGGAACACCACCGACTTCGAGTACGAACGCACGATGGAGGCCACCAACCACCGCATCTACCCCGACATCACGACCGTCATGCTGTTCACCCCCTCGCCCGTGGCCGACATCTCGTCGTCGACCGTGCGCGAGGTGCTTTCGTTCGGCCGCACCGTGGAAGAGTTCATGCCCATAGGAATAGATATTAACAAATACCTGTAACATATGAAACATATGATGGAATTTACAGCCGAAATGATCGCCGGATTCCTGGGCGGCGACATCGTCGGCAACAAGGACGCCAAGGTACACACCGTTTCGTCGATCGAGGAGGGCAGGGCCGGATCGCTGGCCTACCTCACGAACCCCAAATACGAACCGTTTCTCTACACCACGGGCGCGTCGATCGTGCTGGTCGACCGTGCGTTCGAGCCTTCGCAGCCGGTGGCCGCGACGCTCGTCAAGGTGGACGACGCGGGCGCCTGCGTCCTGAAACTGCTCGAAATGTACAACGCCGCCAAACCCCGCCGCAAGGGGATCAGCGGCCGCGCATCGGTCTCGGAACGGGCGCAGGTCGGTCAGGAGTGCTACATCGGCGATTTTGCGGTCGTCGAGGAGGAGGCCGTCATCGGCGAGGGTTGCCAGATCTACCCCCAGGTCTACGTGGGCCGCGGCGTCCGGATCGGCGACAACACCACGCTCTACCCCGGAGTCAAAATCTACGAAGGCTGCATCGTGGGTGCGAACTGCATCCTCCACGCAGGGGCGGTGATCGGCGCCGACGGATTCGGGTTCATGCCCAACGCCGCGGGCGGATTCGACAAGATTCCCCAGCTGGGCAACGTGGTGATCGAGGACGACGTGGAGATCGGCGCCAACACCTGCATCGACCGCGCCAAGACCGACTCGACCGTCATCCGCCGGGGCGTGAAACTCGACAACCTGATCCAGATCGGCCATAACGTGCAGATCGGCGAGAACACCGTGTCGTCGGCCCAGACCGGCATCGCGGGAACTTCGAAGGTCGGCCGCAACTGCTTCCTCGCGGGGCAGGTGGGCATCGCCGACCACGTCACCATCGGCGACCGCGTGAAGGTCGGCTCGAAGAGCGGACTCGACAAGGACGTTCCCGACGACGAAATCCGCTTCGGATACCCCGCCCTCCCGGGCATGCAGTACCACCGTTCGGCAGCCGTGTTCAAACGTCTGCCCGAACTGGCGCAGCAGGTCCGCGCGCTGGAAAAACAACTTGCAGAACTCACAAAAAAATAATTCGATGAAAAAAATCCTGATCCTCGCAGCGGCGGCAGCCGTGTTGTGCAGCTGCGCCAACAAAAACAAGTACGCCGTCGACGGCAAGGTCGAAGGAGCCAACAGCATGGTTTACCTCTTCGACGAGAAGGACAACATCCTCGATTCGGCGGCCGCGGCCAACGGGGTGTTCCGCTTCGAGGGCGTGGCCGAGAAACCGCAGGCGGCCATTCTGCGCGACGCACGCGACGACGGGGCGACGTTCGGCGCCATGCTGATCCTCGAACCGGGCACGATCAACGTGACCGACGACGCACAGAACCCCTACCGCAAGAAGGTGACGGGCACGCCGGCCAACGACGCCAGCGACGCCTACGCCACGGCCGGAAGCGCCCTCGTGCAGGAGTTCCGCAATCCGGAAACCACCGCCGAGCGTCGCGAAGCCATCGAACAGGAGTACGAACAGCTGACCCGCACGGTCCTGGACCAGAACCGCGACAACCTCTTCGGCGTGATGCTGCTGTCCCAGCAGCTCGGCTACGAGCTTTCGGGGCAGGAACTGCTCGACGAGATCGCCAAATTCCCGGCCGAGATGCAGCAGACCGACGCACTGGTGCGGCTCAAGGAGAACGCCGAGCAGATGATCAAGACCGACATCGGCCAGCCGTTCATCGACATCGCACAGCCCAATGCCGACGGCGAGCAGGTATCGCTCGAATCGGTGGTCAGGAATCCGGCGAACAAATATGTCCTGCTCGACTTCTGGGCTTCGTGGTGCGGTCCCTGCATGGGCGAAGTTCCCCACCTGAAGAAGACCTACGACGAGTTCCGCAAGAAGGGTTTCGAAATCTACGGCGTATCGTTCGACGAGGACCGCGGCGACTGGCTCGGCGCCGTCGAGCAGAACGACATGAACTGGCTGCACGTCAGCGAGGTGAAAGGCTTCGACAACCAGGCCGCCAAGGATTACGCCATCCAGGGCATTCCGTCGAACTTCCTGATCGACGGTCAGGGCACGATCGTCGCCAGGAACCTGCGCGGCGAGGCGCTCTACGAAAAGATCTCGGAGCTGCTGGCCCAGTAATTTCCCAACGACATTCCGGCCCCTCCGTTCCGTACAGCCGGAAGGAGGGGCTTTTTCCATAAAATGCAGATGAAATCCGTCGAGAAATACAGAATCATGGGCATCGACCCCGGCACGAACTACATGGGTTACGGCGTGCTGGAGATCGAGGGGCGCACGGTGCGCTCGGTGGTGCTGGGCGACATCGACCTGCACAAGCTCCCCGACCCCTACGCCAAACTGCGTTACATTTTCGAGCGCGTGGGAGCGCTGGTCGACGAGTACGCCCCGCGCGAAGTGGCGCTGGAGTCGCCGTTCTTCGGCGAGAACGTGCAGTCGATGCTCAAGCTGGGACGGGCGCAGGGCGTGGCCATGGCCGCAGCGTTGAGCCGCGGCATCGACGTTTTCGAATACGCCCCGATGCGCATCAAACAGTCGATCACGGGCCGCGGATCGGCCGCCAAGGAGCAGGTGGCCTCCATCGTCTGCCGCACGCTCGCCATCGACCGCCCTCCCAAGCGGCTCGATGCCACGGACGGCATGGCCGTCGCTCTGTGCCACTACTTCACCTCGGCCAGTCCGCTCAACGCCGCGCTGGGCGACGAACGCGTCAAGGGGCTCGGAGGCGGCAAAAAAGCCGCCTCGAAGGGCGGCTCGCAGAGCTGGGAGCAATTCCTGAAAAAGAATCCCGACCGGGAGATCAAATAAAACCGACACCAACCTACCCGCCACCATGAAAAACCTTCCGACCGCCGCCCTCGCCGCCCTGCTATGCAGTTGCGGAGGCGCAAACTACACCATCACAGGCCGCTACGAACTGCCTCCGGGCGACTCGGTCTATCTGCTGGCTTCCGACAACACGGTGCTCGCCGCCGGTGTCGTGAACGCCGACACGACCGTTTCGCTGCAAGGGACCGTTACGACTCCCGACCTGGTTTTCCTGGCCAACGCGAAGCGAACCAACCACCCCGCCTGGTTTTTCCTCGAACCCGGAAAAATCCGAATCGAGAAATACGATCCCGCATTCGGCTATGTCGTCTGCGGAACACCGCTCAACGACCGGAAAAAAGCATTCGACGAAGCAATGTACGCTTTCGGAGACAAACTCCGCAAAGGCTCCCCGGGGCAGTCGCTCCAAGCGATCCTGGCCGAAATGAATGCACTCTATACCCAAACCGTAGACGCCAACCTCGACAATGTTTTCGGAGCCTGGGTCTTCAACAGCTACGAATTCCAGAACATCAAGGACAATCCCGAAAAAGTCAAAGCCCGGCTGGCGCAATTCACCCCCGGAATACAAGCGCATCCGATGTTGAAAAAGTCGCAGGATGCCTCCCAGGCCACCGCACGGAGCGCTGTCGGCCAACCCTATACCGATTTTTCCTGTAAAAACACCGCCGGAGAGACCATTGCGCTCTCGTCACTCACAGGTCCCGGCCGCTGGGTGCTGCTCGACTTCTGGGCCACATGGTGTACGCCCTGCATGAACGAAGTGCCCCACCTGAAGAAAGCCTACGAAACCTTTCACGCCAAAGGCTTTGAAATCTACGGCGTATCGCTCGACACGGACCTGACCCGTTGGGAAAACACCATCGGCGAACAAGACATGAACTGGATCAATGTGGCACAGAAAAAAGGCGGAGGATTCGATCCAACAGCGCTCTATGCCGTCAGTTCCATCCCCGCAAACTTCCTGATCTCACCCGAAGGTAAAATCGTAGCGAAGAACCTGCGCGGCGAACACCTCGAAGAAAAACTCGCAGAAGTACTCAAATAAAGACTTTCCGATGAACAGAATTTGCCCGACAATCCTCGCCGCCGTGGCGCTATCCGGCTGCGGAGGCCCCAATTACACCCTTTCGGGCAGGGCTGGCCTCGCTCCGGGCGACACGCTCCGCCTGTGCTCGCCCTACGAGAACGACTCGGTGCTGGCCACGACGGTCATACGCCGCGACAGCTCATTCCGCATCCGCGGACACGTCTCCGAACCGACGATCGCCAACCTGATGCACAACGACCGCCGTATCGGGGCGCCGATCCTGCTCGAAGCGGCCGACATCCGGCTCGAGCCCACGGGCGACGTACGCGGCTTCCAGTTCACCGGAACGCCGCTCAACGATGCATTCAACGCCATGAATGCCGCGCAGGTATCGCTCGGCAACGTCCTGCAGGCACTGGAAAACGAACCGGACACACCCGAGCGCAGGCGGAAACTCGACTCGCTGGGACGGATTTACCGGCAGATTCCCGGCGACGCGCTGGAAGCCAACCGCGACAACCTGCTGGGCGCATTCCTCTACGCCCGCCGCACCGATGCGGACCCGGCGAAGGCCCGCGAACGGCTCGCGCAGTTCCCCGCCCAATTGCAGAACCACCCCGTGCTGGCGAGCGTACGGCGCGAGATCGAAGCCGTCGAACGCTCGTCCGTCGGCCGACCCTACATGGACCTCACGCTGAAAGACGCCGACGGAGAGACCGTCGCCCTCTCGTCGCTCGCAGGACCCGGCCGCTGGGTGCTGCTCGACTTCTGGGCCACGTGGTGCGGTCCCTGCTGCCGGGAAATCCCCTACCTGAAAGAAGCCTATGCCGCATTCAGCGGACGCGGATTTTCGATCTACGCGGTGTCGATCGACCACGATGCGGCACGCTGGCAGCGGTTTCTCGCCGAAAACGACCTGCCGTGGACGAACGTGCTGTCCCCCGGCTGCGGCAAGCAAAGCCCTGCCGCAGCAATGTACGGCATCCGCTTCATTCCGTCGAATTTCCTGATCTCGCCCGACGGCGTGATCGTCGCCCGCAACCTTCCCGGCAGGCAATTGCAGTCCCGGCTGGAGGAATTGATGAAATAGCGTCATTTTTTAAACGACTGATAATCCGAACGATGGCATAACACCCGTCGTCCGGATCATCTTTTTTACTAAATTTTTTAAGCAATTATTTGCGTGTTTCGGATTTTTGCCCTACATTTGCATTCGCAATTCGGCACCGTAGCTTAATTGAATAGAGCATCTGACTACGGATCAGAAGGTTACAGGTTTGAGTCCTGTCGGTGTCACTCTCAAAATCAACCACTTACAGCAATGTAGGTGGTTTTTTCGTGTCTTGTTTCGAGCGGTTTTTACGGCGAAATCGGGGATTTGTTTAAACCAATGTTTAAACCGAAATTGGTTATGAACACCACCCTCACAACCGTCCTGTACACCTCTAAAACCCTATCTGACGGCACTCACCCCCTCATGTTACGGCTCACGAAAAACCGCCGAATCAAGTACATCAGCCTGCACATTTCCCTCGATGCCAAATTTTGGGACTTTGACAAAAGCCGTCCCAAGCGGAATTGCCCCGATAAAGAGCGCATAAACACCCTTATTGAAACCAAGACGAAAGAGTTGCAGGAGCAGATTTTGGACTTTAAAACCAGCGACAAGGAATATACACTAAACACGCTTCTCGAAAAGGCATCCCGCAAGGTCGTGCGCCAAACCGTCAGCGAATATCTGAACGGCTACATCGACCGCCTGCTGGCCGAGAAACGTGTAGGCAACGCCAAAACCTTTCAGGAACTCCGCACCTCGCTGACGAAATTCTGCCGTTCGCTGGACTTTTATTTTATAGACATCGACGCCGAGTGGCTGAAACGATACGAACAATGGCTGCGGGTGGAACGGCATTATTCCGACAACTCCATTGGCATCCGTTTCCGTTCGTTGCGGGTGCTGTACAACAGCGCAATCACCGACGGTCTAATCAAAAAGGCAGACTACCCTTTCGACACGTTCAAAGTGAGCCGATTCAAGGAAGCCACGGCCAAACGGTCGCTAACGAAAGAGGATATAAGGCGGATTATGGATTGCGAGGTACGCACGCTGACCAAGTACCCCAAACCGTTCCTGCAACTGGCAAAGGACTTGTTCCTGTTCAGCTACCTGTCGTGCGGCATCAATCTGACAGACATTTTGCACATCCGCTATGCAGACATCGTGGACGAACGGTTGGTTATCAATCGTCAGAAAACAGGTAAACTCCTGTCGTTCCAACTCCAACCTGCCGCCCTCGACATCCTCGACAAGTACCGCCAACCGAACGCACATCCGCAGGATTACATTTTCCCTGTTTTAAGGCGTTCTGTTCACGTTACGGCGCAACAGCAGTACGGACGGGTGCAACGGACGAACAAGCGGATAAATCGCTATCTGAAACTAATCGGCGAGCATCTGCACCTGCCTATCACGCTCACGACATACGTTGCGCGGCACTCGTTCGCAACTGTTCTGAAAAGGTCGGGAGTTTCGACATCCATCATTTCGGAATCGCTGGGGCACAGTTCGGAAAAGATTACGCAAATCTACCTCGATTCATTCGAGAACTCGCAGATAGATGCGGCCATGCAAAACTTATTGTGAGGTGGTGACAAGGTTTGAAAAAAGGTCTATCTTATAGCCCCCAAAACTAAATTTATCACTACCTTTTAAGGGATTATCCGCTTGCATCGGGTAGTCCCTTTTCTTTTTTCTGCGGTCGTCGGTTGCGGCAGAAAGCGGAATTTTGTAAATTCGTCTTTATAAAGATACTCCTATGCAAGAAGAACAAACCTTTTACCCCGTAACAACCGAATATTTCACCGCTTGCCTGCCCTTACTGGAAAAATATTTCGGCATCACGGCAGGTTATTTCAACAAAGAACTTTCAAATGCCAAATGTCTGATACCTCACCGAGAGGGTAATATCGTAAAGTACAGCATTAAAGAGGATTGCAATCTGGTTTTGCCGTTTCGACACCTCGAATGCCATGATTTGTTGTCGCTTATCAACTCTTACGGGACAATTACCCCGATAATAGAGGAAGCCCTATTGCTGGTGGCCTACTGCATCCGCGAACAGCAGATCGACGAAAACGAATACAATGACCTTGTTCAGTTTCATACTTGGGACATATACCAAAGCGAATGGGCGCACCTATTGCTTTTTATGGAGCAAATGGAGGCACGGACACTTAAAAGCAACAAACAGACCGCCATCACAATTCGCACCAATAATGGGGAAGCGGAACAGATTTCTATTCCAAACAGCAATAACTGGTTATTCCGTCTGATTAAAAAGGAACTTGCAAGCTATTTTCCCGAAGTACAGACAGCCGAGGAAGCACGGCAGGATATTCAACGGCGCAAACCGTCTGCGGGGCGAGAAAAGAAGAATGCCATCTATTCGGCAGTTGCATACGGCATTTACCGAATGCTCCATGAAGAAAACGCAATCCCCAGCCAGCCCAATATGCCGAACGAATTATGCCAACTCATTCACGACTATACACGCGTCACGGGTTGTTATCCCAATAATAAAGGAGAGAGCGGCAAATACGACCCGAAAGTAATCCGCGCCGACCTTGCCGCCTATCTGAAACGAGCGGCTATGAACCAAGCACCACGATTCAGACCGATACCATTGCAAAGACAGGTTATCATGCAGGATTTTGATTTTCCGCTATTGGACTGATCGGACTATATAACCATACCATTTAAGGGAGCCGTTTATCGCGGTTCCCTTTCTTTTTTCTGCCAAAAATCTGCCAGTGTCATGGCCCCCGCCATTTTGTCATAACGGACAGATTTACAATATTTTCCCTGATATATTTTGCAATATTTTCGACAGCAAAGGTAATGAATAGGTCAGTTTTCGCTGGCTATTATTTATATTTCGCCAAGGCACCAAAGGTCGGATTTATGCAGGTTCAATAGCCAGAATCCGCGAATAAAGCGTACGGTTATTCGAGTGATTCGGGGAGTAGCCGACAGCCCGAAAGAGGCGGCAACAAAACTTAATAAAAAAGATAACGATTATGAAAACGCTTGCAAACATCAACGACAATATTAACATCAAATTTAATAAAACTATGACTACAATTTCAGAAAATGCGGAATCGCAGCAGGTAGCTGGGAACCGCGCAGAGGAGATGATGGCCTCGGCAATCGCACACGAGGCAAAGATGGCGGAAATCAAAGCCGCCGAGGAGCAGGAGGAGAAAATGAATCTTCGCATTATCAAAATCAAACCCGCAGGGAATGCCAAAATGTTCCGCACGCTGGCGAAAGCGATTGCGGCAGGGGCTACCACCCTGATCGTGACCACCCGTGTAGACGTGGCTGGATGCGGCTACGTGTGGTTCGGAATCCGTAAGGGTTACACCGAGTTGGACGGGAAGCTGTTGCTCAATGCCCAAATCTGGAACTACCTGATGGCGTTCCTGATGGGTAAGGAGTTGCCCGAAGTAACGGAGTTTGAACCCGACCGTGAAATCTGCTGTCAGTCCGAGTGGCTGGCAGAGGTGGCCGCCGAGGTGGAGAAACTGACCCCGATCACCTCCGAGGAGTACAACGAGAGCGAGGAGGGAATCGGCTACCTTGCCAAAAAGTACCACTTTTCCAACGGCAAAGTCGTAATGCCTGCCGAGGCAATGGAGGACATCACCGACCTGCTGAACTAAACTGCTGAACGAGGGGAGCGGGTTTCACCGCTCGCTCCCCAAGTTTTTTTAACTACAAATCAAATTATTAGATGAAGATTGAATATATCACAATAGATGCAGGCCAGCGGTTCGACGCCGTGATGCCCGAAATACCGACCAACTCGATCATCAACAAGACCGTCACGGGATGCGGTGCGACCTATGCCGAAATCAATGCACCCCGACACTCCGTCATCATCGAGCCGAATGTTCCCGTTATCGAGGGCAAGATGAAAAAGCACCCGCAGATACTCGGCGTGTTCGAGGGCGTAACGACCGAGGACATCATCGACTTTCTGAACACGAACTACAACGACGGCTACCTGAAAATCATGACCACGCCCGAAAGTTTCCCCAAAGTCCGCTCGGCGATGGTGCAGACGCATACGGATATGCACGGTGAATGGTTCATGCTGTTCGACGAGTGCGAACGCACGATACAGGATGCAGGCTACCGCGGCTCTATCACGCTCCCGATGGATGATTTTTTCCGATGCAAACAAAAGGCGATGGTTTCCGCGACGCCGATCATCCCGTCCGATCCCCGTTTCGAGCAGCAGGGATTTACGATGAAGATACTCCGCCCGACCTACGACCACAAGCCGAAAATGTTGCTCATACACACGAACAACACCGTCGGCTGGGTGCGTACCCTTATGGGACAGGTAAAAGGCAAAGGGCATCCGCTCTGCATCTTTCTGAACTCGACCGATACGATCCACCGCATGATCTGCACCTATAAGATCGAGAAACGGTGCAAGGTCTTTTGCAGTTACGAGAGTGTGAAGAAACTCCGCAAGCGGGATTTTTCGCGGGCTTACTCCTCGCTCGAAGAACTGGATGAAATCAACTTTTTCACGAGCCGTTTCTTTTCGGCGGTGGACATCGAACTGCCGACAACAGCCTGCGTGCTGATCGTAACCGACCTTTCGTTTGCGGCGCACACCGTCATCGACCCCACGACCGAAGCCGTGCAGATCGTCGGACGCTTCCGCAACGGCGTGGAGGATGCCGCGCATATTTTCAGCACCAACAAGGAGATGCCCTGCAAATCGCGGGAGGAGATCGCCACGAGGTTGGAGGAGTGCGAAGCGGTCTACAAACAAGTCCTGCAAATCGAAGCGTCGGGGGCGGGTTGCGATACCCGTGCGCAGGCGTTGGAGGGAATGGACTACAAACGGTTCATGAACGCCGACGGAACGCGCAACTGGTTCATGTGGGACAACGCCTACGACGACGAGCGGATAAAGCAATACTACACCGACGCCGAACTGGTGCGGGAGGAGTACGCGAAAGCATTTCACACGGATTGCGCCGAACATATCTATCCGTTGTCGGACTGCGACCGACTGCAACGCATAAATCCCCGACTGAAAATGAAAGACTTGTTCCGCGAAATCGTGCGGCAGTTGGAGATACTGGAACAAAACCGAACGTGGAATGAATACTACTTTCTGCGCGAGGAGATTCAAAGCCAAGTGCCGATGATGGTGGATGCCTACTACGCCCTCGGAGCGGCAGAGATCGAGCGGCACAACTACAACATGAACGCAATCGGTAAACAGATACAGGAAAACGAAAGCCAACAACTGCTGACCTCGGAAAAAGTTTGCGGAGAGGTGTACGACCGACTGAAAACGGGCGACAAACTACCCGTGTGCGCCGTCAATCGTTTTATGAACGACCTGATTATGCGGTTCGGCATCCCCTACCGCAAAAAAGTGACGGCAAAGATGATCGGAATCTATTTCGAGTACAGGGATGTGCGCACCAACAAACAACGGTTCATCGAATTGGGAAAGCGAATCATATAGCCCGTAACGGGTGAAAACAGGTCGGTGACAAACTTTTGAAAAGGGTCTATAAAAGTACCTTTTTCGGAATTCCTGTCACCCGATCACCCACTCCCCGCAGCGTGTAGACCCCACCCGTTTGAGCCTGCCCGACTTGGTGAGTTTCTGCAAATGATATTTCACGCCGTCGGGTGAGATTCCGACAACCTCGGCCAGCTCCGCCCGCGTAATGCTGGGATTGCGGGCGATGGCTTCCAAAATAATTTCTTGGGTAGTCTTTCGGGTAATTTCTTGGGTAGTGAGCGTTTCGGCGATTACCCCCAAAATAAACTCGACGAAAGGCGTGCAACCCGCTTTACCGCCACTTACGGCAATCGCCTTATAATACTCCTTTTGATACTTATATACAATGTTTTCGATAGGCAGGTTTTTGAAGATAGGCCGCCACCTGCTCAAAATCAATGTCTGCCACAATCGCCCCGTGCGACCGTTACCGTCCGCGAACGGATGGATAAACTCGAATTCATAATGAAAAACGCAACTTGCGATCAGCGGGTGTTCATCCGTGGTGCGCAGCCACTCGAACAGATCGTTTACGAGAAACGGCACACGTTCGGCATCGGGCGCATAATGGATAACCGTTTTCCCCGACACCACACCCGCACCGCCTTTGCGGAAACAACCGATTTCGTCAATCAATCCCGCCTCCATTGTGGCGTGCACCTTTAACAGATCATCAACTTTACAGGGGTCGAGCATATCGAGCAACTCATACGCTTTAAGGGCATTGCGCACCTCCTGTACCTCGTTAATAGGAGCAACAACGGGTTTTCCCTCCAATACCGCCGTGACCTGCTCCGTCGAAAGCGTGTTGCCCTCGATAGCCAGCGTGCCGTGAATCGTTTTGATTCGATTGACACGATGCAGACGCAGATTTTCGTGCGCATAATAGCCGCCGATTGCTTCGCTGATTTGTGCAACTAAATTCGTGATCTTCGGCGTAATGGTGTAAGGCGGTTTATAGGACATGATACACTTGCTTTTCGGCAAAGATAACGATTCTTTCTTTTATAGGGTAGTTTTGGGTAAATCTATTTATCATCCATTCCCCACATCGTGCGATTTATGCCGAAACTACCCCGCAACCAAAAGGTGACAAACTTTGTGAAAGGGTCTATAAAATATCCTTTTCTGAAAAGGTTGTCACTCGCAGACAAACAAACCGAGATACCCCGACCGAGCGGACAATCCCTATTTTTCACCCCTCCCCCTTTTCGGCTGGAAAACCGAATTTTTATCTATCCCATTAATAGGATTCCACATAAAACAGACCACCCCCTATTTATGCCCGAAACCATATAACAGCATAGAATTATTTGCATTATCATAGAATCGGAAAGCTATTCTTACATGGAGATATGCCGCCCTTTTTAGTTGGTTATGAATGGAGTTATCTTTTTACAAGTAATGGGGAATAACTCTAAACTTTACAGACCATGAAAACATTAAATGAAAGGGCGACAGAAATTCTGAAAGCCTTGTTAGCCGTGCGGGCTTACAGAATCGACCACGGGAACGGAGTTTACACACGCTTACGTGCCGCAATGATTGGGCGCAATGGAAAGTACAACCTTATTTCGCTGGTAGAATACTACGAATCTAAAGGTAAACTTGCGCAGAATACAGAAATGAATTTTGCATTTGACACAAGTACAAAGCAATTTATCCCGTACTATTACTGCAACAAAACTCTCCGCATTGAATCGCATAGTGCATACCCGACAGAAAACGGAATGGAGAATTGCGCCGAGGAACGACAGGCAGACCACACAAATTTTGCAAACCGATGGCTAATACGCATGAACTCGCAACAACCGATTATATGAATGCGCAACGAATAGTACAGAATTGTGTTTTGAAGAATCAAAGCACGGTTATCGAGGAAATGATACGGGCAAACCTTATTTCCGAAGAATATCTTTATCCGTTCGCGGATGATGTCATGGAATGGTGGCTGATTGATTCATGGCTGGCCGAACGACTGAAACGTGAGGGCGAGGTTATCATCGAGGAATACGGTTGCTACTGGTGGGGCAGACAATCCAGCGGACAGGCGATTTACATGGACGGCGTAATACAAGAAATCTGCGGGAACGATTAACCCAACTTACAACTAACAAAGTTTCGATTCCATACTCCCCGCTATTGGATAGAAACTTTGTTTTTCAGAAATTTGATACGGCAACAATCCCGAAAAGCGGGATAAGGTCATTGCGATTTCAGAATATGTTTTTTACCTTTGTGGATGACATATTGAAATTTACGGAAGCGTAAGTTTATTCTCGGATAGTGAACGTAGGAAATTCATTGAACATGAGAATAGGCAGACCTTATCTCCCGTCATATCCTTTACGGATACGGCGCGGGGTTGTTGCTTATTTGAATGTTCGGGCAATCCTACGGCCTACTATCCTCAAATGAGCTTTCAGCCCTGCGCTTTCTTATTATTGAATCCACTATTGAGGGGCGGATAGTAAGATTTAAAATACTTGTTCAACTTAAATAAATCTTACTATGAAAAAACTATTGGCTTTTGCCGCATTATTTGCGGTGGTTGCGCTCACATCGTGTAAATACGATGATGATGACCTTTGGAACAGCGTTCACGGATTGGAAAACCGTGTCGCAAAATTAGAGGAACTCTG